>JQIA01002397.1_pt1 | contig 10028 bp, 8 predicted proteins | sample 811431 | NCBI WGS metagenome assembly JQIA01 (sample SAMN02998118, study PRJNA258478) | marine sediment metagenome | biome: marine; feature: seafloor; material: sediment; isolation source: oil-polluted sediment collected from 3 locations (0.5 km, 0.7 km and 0.9 km)... | place: USA: Gulf of Mexico ... | reverse complement strand
GCAAAACACTTGGTTTAGTCAGACTCCTTAATCTGCCAAACAATTCAATCAGTGACTTCATGTCACACAAATGCAAAAGCTATTGATGAAGCTTATCAAGAGCTTACTCGGGTTAATACAGATTTAGTGCAAGTCGATGAAGCAACTCGCAAATTATCCGATCAAATAAATAGACTTGACATAAGATCACCATCCTACGGTTACGTTAAAGGTTTAAAAGTTAAAACGATTGGGGGAGTGATTGAATCGGGCAAAGTAATTATAGAAATAGTTCCGCTTGAAGGTACCTTAGTAATTGAAACAAAAATTAACCCCAGAGATGTTGGTTATGTAAAAATTGGCCAACTTGTAAAAGTTAAAGTAAGTGCGTATGATTTTTCAAGGCACGGAACTGTCAACGGTAAATTAGAATATGTGTCAGCAACTACTTTTGTTAATGAAGACGGAACTAGATATTACTTAGGTAAAGTATCGCTTGAAAAAAATTATGTAGGAAAGGATCCTACCCGAAATTTAATTATACCGGGTATGACTGTAGAAGCTGATATAGTAACAGGAAATAAGACCATCCTTGCATATCTATTAAAACCTATACACACTTCTATTGCTACTGCATTTACAGAAAGGTAACTGGGAAATAACTTTTAATAAATTTATCCTATTTAGTAACAGGGAAGAAAAAATGAAAAATAAGCCTTTAGTTTTAATAGTTGATGATGACCGAGCAATGTTAAAAATAATTGAAACTATTTTAGCAAAAAATAATTATGAAGTCGTTACAGCAACAAACGGAAAAATGGCACAGGAAGCTATAGTTGTAAACCACGACAAATTGGATTCAATTTTACTTGACAGAGTTATGCCTGATACTGACGGTATAGAAATAGTAAAATGGCTAAATAGTAGTAAAAAAATCTCGAAACCTCCTATAATAATGTTTACGGTTTTAGATAAACCTGAACAAGTCCAGGAAGGAATAGAGGAAGGTGTATTTTATTACTTAACAAAACCTATTCAGGAAAATGTCCTAAAGTCAGTTTTAGTGTCAGCCGTTAAGGAATCTAAACAAAATAAGGTTCTAGCTCAAGAATTAGAAAGACACCGAGGTGGTTTTAAATTAACAAAAAATGCTGTATTTAACTTTCGCAGTTTAGCTGAAGCTGAAGATTTATCCTGTTTTATTGCAAACTTTTTTCCAGAATCCAATAGAGTTTTGCCTGGTATTTCTGCCCTCTTAGTTAATGCTGTCGAACATGGAAACTTACAAGTTTCATATGATAAAAAATCAAGACTGATATCTGAAGGAACGTGGAAACAAGAAATAGAAAAAAGATCAGGATTAGAAGAGTATAAACACAAATTTGTGGAAGTTATTTTTAATAAAGAAGATGAGAAATATTCAATAAAAATTACCGATCAAGGCTCTGGATTTGCGTGGCAAAAATTTATTGCTGTGGACCCTGCTAGGGCTCTTGATAATCACGGACGAGGTATCGCTAGAGCTAATATGATTTTTGATTCCCTTCAGTACAACAAACAAGGGAATCAAGTATTGGCAATAGTAGATAAAACAGGTAAAGAAAGTTTTACATGGTAAAATCAATTACCAGAAACGCATTTTCTATATTTATCGTTTTCCTTGCTTATTTTATTCCGGCAAAATTAGGTTTTTTTATAGCTCTCCCTCCTGATAATGCGACAGCAATATGGCCTGCATCCGGTATTGCGGCTGCTGCAGTTATTTTTTTTGGATACAAAACGTTACCAGGGATTTTTTTAGGATCGTTGGCCGCAAATTTAACCAACTTTACTTCCTCCCTCGACATTTTTATTGATAAAGCCTTAAATTTCGTAGACATATCCCTGTGTATAGCAACCGGAGCAACTATTGAATCTTTTACTGTAGCTTTTATTATAAGAAAACTCATAGGTTACCCAAATTCACTTTCTCATTGGAAAGATATACTTATTTTATTCATTATAGCCGGTATGGTGGGTTCTATTCCATCACCTACTATAGGCGTTACATCTTTATACCTAAAAGGTATAATTCCCTTTGGTAGCTATTTTTATAATTGGTGGACTTGGTGGATAGGGAACAGTCTTGGTATTATTGTATGTACCCCTATACTCGTCGCTATCTTTACTCCCAATAAATATATTAGCATTAAACGAAAAATACTTATAATTACTCCTCTTATTTCTGTTTTTAGTATAGTAATTATTTTATTTATAAACGCAAGTAACTGGGAACATAACAAATTACAACAAGAACTTGAAAGCACTGCTAGAAGTACAATAATTCAGCTGGAAAACAAGATATATAATTACATTGAGGAAATATCTGCAATGAGTAATTTTTATCTTGCATATGATCAGGTAGATAGGTCAAATTTTAAATATCTAATTGGTAATCTCCTAAAAAGTGCACCGGAAATATACAGCCTACAATGGGCTCCCAAGATGGATATAAATTCCCTAAATAAATTTATAGAACAAGCTAAGAAAGATGGGATCAATTATCAAATAAAGCAATATTCCGGTAGTAGAAATTTATTAGAGAACCAAGGAAGTACAGTATTTTTTCCTATATACTACTCTGAAATTTGCGAGATCAAATATGACGACTTAGGGTACGATATATATTCCGATCCTAAATTTGCTGAATACATAAAACGTGCTATTAACACTGAGTTGCTGCAGATTTCAAATGTTGTAACCCTTACCGATAAAGCTGATTCTGATAAGGTTATTAGATTTTTTGAACCTGTATTTAATCATAATAACTATTATAATTTCTTAAAAATCCAAAAAAGTTCTATAAAGGGCATCATAATCGGAACTTTTAAAATTGATGATCTGTTTAGCAATTTCATAGAAAGCTTAAAAGAAAAAGGTATTGAAATAGAAGTAACGGATAGAACCAGTAATCCCAGCAAAGAAATTATATTTACTTCAATTAACGATAACTCATCCTATTCATTAAGCACTATTGATTTTATTGGATTCGAAAGCAAAATTTGGAATGTGTTATTCAAACAAAAAACTGAATATCTAATAGCCAATAAAGAATGGCACTTATGGTATCTGTTACTTGCAGGGTTATTATTTACAGCAATATCTGCAATTCTTACCATGGTAATAACTGGTTATTCAGAAAATATAGAAAGATTAGTAAACCAGAAAACAAAAGATCTAAAAGAAAGTGAAACTAGATTTCAGCTAGCTGTGGAAGGTGTCCGTGACGGTATATGGGACTGGGTAAATGTAGATGGAAACAGAGTTTACTGGTCACCTCAATTCTACAAACTACTAGGATATGAAAACGAAGAAATAGAATCTTCTTACAATAAATTTATGTCCCTTATCCATCCTGATGATGCTAAAATATTAACACAAGCTTTAGAAGAGCATTTTAAAAATAATAAACCATTTGACGTAGAATGTAGGTTAATGCACAAAACAGGCAACTATAGATGGTTTCAAGCCAGAGGTCTGCTAACTATAAACCCTGATACAGGAATCAAGAGGATGACCGGTTCAATTACTGATATCAGTGATCGTAAAAATGCTGAAATAAAGCTGCAAACAGCTAAAGAAGAAGCAGAATCAGCTACCAAAATGAAGTCAGAATTTTTAGCCACCATGAGCCACGAAATTAGGACCCCTATGAACGGTATTATCGGTATTACGGAACTATTGCTCGATACAAAACTTACTAAACAACAACACAATTACCTTAATAACCTACTCACCTCAGCAGAAAACCTTTTAGATATTTTAAATGATATACTGGATTTTTCAAAAATAGAAGCGGGTCAAATGGAACTCGAGAAATTGCCCTTTAACTTGAAAAAAGCAGTGCAGGAAGTAGTAGATCTATTATCACCGAAAGCCGAGCAAAAAGGACTAAAATTACTGGTAATATTTGAAAAAGACGTGCATGAATATCTAATTGGAGATGCAATGAGAATAAGGCAAATACTTCATAATTTAGTTGGAAATGCCATAAAATTTACTCAAAATGGAGGAGTAACTATAACTGTTAATAACCAACCTCTATATAAAACCCCTACAGGAAAAGCCATGATTCTGATTTCAGTTAAAGATACAGGTATAGGCATGACTAAAGACCAAATGAAAATAATTTTTAACAAATTTGTCCAGGCAGACAGCTCCACTACTAGAAAATTTGGCGGTACTGGGCTTGGCCTTGCCATTTACCAAAAACTCGTAACACTCCTTGGCGGGGAAATTAGCGTTGAAAGTGAAGTCAATATTGGTACTACCTTTTCTTTTAATATGCTGCTCGATATTGCTAATGACAACACTAAGACTGACAATAAAAAATATCCCTAGATCCTGATATTACCGGAAGTATAAGAATTTTAATGGTAGAAGATAACCGGATTAATGCTGAAATTGGCAAAGAGATGCTTGAGAAATTAGGATGTGAAGTTATAGTGGCGCAAAGCGGGCAACAATCTTGTGAAATTTTAAGAACCGAGAGAAATTTTGATTTAATTTTTATGGATTGTCAGATGCCTGTTATGGATGGTTTTGAAGCAACAGCTAAAATAATAGAATTTGAAAATATAAATAATCAAAAACATATTCCTATTATCGCTTTAACAGCTAATTCACTCCATGGAGATAAAGAAAAATGTATTGCAGCTGGTATGGACGATTACTTATCAAAACCGGTAAGTCAAAAAGATTTTGCCAAAATAGTATCGAAATGGTTAAAATACAAAAAAACTTCTACTTAAATGGAATTAATAGATGAGCGAACAGGTAATTTTAGTCGATAAAAACGATAATATAATTGGCACAGAAGAAAAGTTAAAAGCTCACCAACTAGGACTTTTACACAGGGCTTTTTCCATTTTTGTCTTACGTAGAACCCCAGACTTAGAATTATTGATGCAAAAACGTGCTCTTACAAAATACCACAGCGGCGGTTTGTGGACAAATAGCTGCTGCGGACACCCAAGGCCGTCTGAACCACTAATGGAAGCTGCTGCCCGTCGTTTAAAGGAGGAAATAGGTTTAAGCTTACCCTTAAAAGAAATAGGAGTTTTTACTTATAAGGCAGATGTAGGAAATAATTTAACCGAGCACGAAATAGATCATATCCTCATAGGCTATTGGGAAGGAGAGACAATCAGTCCTAATCCTGAGGAAGTAGAAACCTTACAATGGCACAATTTAGACCAAACATTATCAGAAATGAATCAGTACCCTTCCCTATTTACAGTTTGGGTTAAGGAAGGATTAGAAATGGTTATTAATCTTGCTAAAAATAAAGAGTAAAAATGACTCAGGAATCAGAAATAATCAATATACAAGCTTTAGATACCGCCAGGAACTTATTAGGAGATCGTTTCTCAATAATAATAAAATATTTCTTAGAAGATACAGAAATATATTTATCAGAAATCGCAAAAGGTCTTAAAGAGAAGGATATTCGAATTATTTCCTCTTCTTCTCATACAATAAAATCTTCTGCTAAACAACTTGGTATTGACAGAGTCTCTGAAGTAGCAAAACAAACAGAGATATTGTGCCAAGAAATAATGGGTAGTAACAATCAAAATTGGGAGGGTTTACAGGAACTTTACCACAGGTTAAAGGATGAATTAGAAAAAGCAATTCCTGAATTAAATAAATTTTGTTAAATTTTACACTTTCATATATGTATAAATATACTGCCATTTTTCTCTTCATCATAATATCTTTTTGTTATTTTTACGTTGCATATTCTAAATATTACAATGGTAATATTAGCAATCATTTCGACGGCACCAGATTTTTTGACCCTGAGCTTAACAATGAAAAAACTTTTTTTGATTTTCTTAAATGGAGGATTACTGAAAAATCCTCTTCTTGGCCTGAGAAAGTACTAAATAACCAATTTGACTTGCCACCAGCTAGGGTAATGGGATCTGATCTTAGAGTTTCTTATGTCGGACATGTTACGTTTCTTATCCAAACGCAAGGCCTTAATATTCTTACCGACCCCGTCTGGTCTGAAAGAGCAAGCCCAGTTAGTTTTGCAGGTCCTAAAAGGGTAATAGACCCAGGAATTAACTTCGAGCATTTACCTTCTATTGATGTTGTTTGGATTAGCCATAACCACTACGATCACCTAGATCTTGCAAGTATTGACCTATTATGGCAAAAACATAAACCACGTATTATTACTCCCCTTGGCAATGATACAATAATTAAAGATTACAATTCTACAATACAGGTTGAAGCTTATGATTGGGAAGACGAGGTAATAATTAATGATTATGTAAAATTCCACATAGAACCTATGCAGCATTGGTCAGCAAGGGGATTATTTGACCGTAATAAAGCCTTGTGGGCAGCACTTAACATTGAAACCAACTCCGGTAATATATATTTTGTGGGAGATTCAGGATACGGAAATGGAAGATATTTTAAAAAAGCCAAAGAAAAATTTGGTAACTTTCGTTTAGCTCTACTGCCTATGGGTGCTTATGAACCAAGATGGTTTATGCAATATGCCCATATGGATCCTGAAGATATGGTAAAGGCCCATATCGATCTTGGCCAGCCTTTTACCGTACCTTGTCACTACGATGTATTTAAACTGACTGATGAACCAATAGGAGAAGCTTTAATAAAACTAGAAAAAGCAAAAAAGTTTCTATCCGTAGGGGATAAAATTAAAAGCCTTGAACCAGGACAGTTCTGGTTAGTACCTAGCGCAAATCCATAATAAATTTAGCAATAATATCCAAATTCTAAATTTTCATTTTATATTCAGTTCTACCCTATACTTAACAGCAAAAGGTTTACTAGGATAACGTTTATTTACTCTATAGAGTTTAACATCTAATTCCAGAAAACTATAAATCATAAACTAATCTATCTGTACCTTTTTTACTATGCGGGATTTCCTTAAATCCTGCTTTTTTATAAGGTTCATGAAACATTGGATGTAATAAATCAGTAAATAAAGTTTTAATTTTACTAGAATGTGCATACTCAATTACATATTCGAGCAATAAATTGGCATTAATATAAAATTCCGGTATTGCATCAAACATACATTCTAACGTTGCAGTTTTTCCTGTTGTTATTTTTCGAACACGGGCAATACCTAGAATTTCACCAGAATTATTCTTTTTATTCTCAACTACAAAAACCATTTCCTTATCATAATCAATTTGACTTAGGCGAGCTGATACCAAAGGTGTTTCATATGGCAGGGACGAGAGAATTTGTGAATGATTTGCCAGTTTAATTTTATTTAAAGCATCATTTAAGGCTGCAACATCTTTGGATTTTACAGGTCGTAATATCAGATCCTCATACCCAGCTATTGCTATCTTTTTAATTAAATGATGTGGATAAGGCACTATTGCCAGACGATTATGATTGGTAACCCCAAGATTGACCTTTATACGGGCATCCAACGCAATAACCCCTTGGTTATCTGCAAGCAATGGATTAATGTCTAATTCTTCAACCATCGGCAGATCTATAACTAGCTGCGATAAATTAACTAGACATTGCACAATAGCTTCCATATTTGCCGGTTTCTCATCTCGGTAACCTTTCAGCAAATTATAAATTTGAGTACGCATTACCAATTCAGTTGCTAATTCAGGTGTTAAAGGAGGCAAGGCAAGGGATTTGTCCTTAACCATTTCAACCGCTTTACCGCCCTTACCGAAAAGCATTACGGGCCCAAAAACGCTATCTTCTGACACACCTAATATTAGCTCATGTGCCCCGGAACGCTCGATCATTTCTTGGAGGGCAAAGCCTTGAATATTAGAATGAGGATGGGTTGTTTTATAACGCTGTAGCATATTCTCTGCCGCTTTGAGTACTGCCTCCGGCGAATCTAAACTTAAGATCACTCCTCCCGAATCAGATTTATGAGTAATATCCGGCGAGAGAATTTTAAGTACCATCTTCCCTTTCATTTTCTTTGCAGCTTTATAAGCCTCTTGCGGAGTCTCTACTTCAACAGTTTTGACAGTTGGTATATTGTAAGCACTTAATATATTTTTTGCTTCAATTTCAGTTAACCATTCTTGTTTATTATCAATCGCCTTTTGCAAAATATCGTGAGCAATTTTATGATGGAATCGTTGATGCTCTTCATGCGATATTAACGATTTTTTCCTATTATAATAATATTCAACCATGCGCTTAAACCCTTCTATTGCGCTCTCTGGAGTAGCATAAGATAGGATATCATTAACTGCAAATAATTGCCTTGCCGCACCAGGAGCACCCTCTCCAAGCCATGCAGCAATCAAAACAGGTTTGGGATGTCTATTGCTTGCCTGATAAGCATGTAATATCGCTTCAGCCGGTTGCAGGCTAGGTACAATTGCTACAGGACAGTTCAGAACTAAAATAGCATCAACATTGCTATCCTCCATGATAATACGAAATGCATTTGCATAACGCTCTCCTGGTGCATCACCTATAATATCAACAGGGTTACCGTGTGACCAGGTAGGCGGTAGAACTTCATTTAAACGAGCTATTGTTTTATCCTGTAACTGAGCTAATTTCCCCCCAAGTTCTATAAGTTTATCGGTAGCTAGCACACTTATCCCTCCACCGTTAGTAAGGATACATAAACGATCACCCCAAAGTCCTTGAGTACGAGCTAATGTCTCCATAGTATCAAATAACTCATTCATATCATATACCCGCAAGAGCCCACAGCGTTGAAATACTGCATCATACACCGCATCAGCTCCGGCGAGGGATCCAGTATGAGAGGCCGCAGCTTTTGCTCCTTCTTCACTACGTCCGGTTTTTAAAACTATCACGGGTTTTACTAGGGCTGCTGCCCTTGCTGCTGCTATAAAACTGCGAGCATTAGTAATAGCTTCAATATATAAAATAATAGTCTTAGTTTCTGTATCTTTTGCCAGATATTCTATAGCTTCTCCAAAGTCAAAATCTATCATGTCCCCCATGGATATAACGTGAGTAAAACCTATATGTTTACTTTTTGCCCAATCAAGTACCGCTGTTACTACTGCACCGGATTGACTAACAAAACCTATATCGCCTACATCTGGGGTTACATGAGCAAAACTTCCGTTTAGACCGATAGGAGGTATAAGAAGCCCTACACAATTTGGCCCGATTAAACGGATATTATAATGCTTAGCTATTTCAATTAATTCTTTTTTGCGTCTTAACCCTTCCTCCCCTTCACTAGAACCAAAACCCGCAGAAATAATAACTGCAGCTCTTGTACCTTTTTCACCAAGTTGGGCAAGCACGGGAGCAATACCAGCAGCAGGAATACAAAAAATAGCTAGATCGGGAGTCATTGGAAGACTTTGAACATCTTTGTAACACAATACCCCTTCTATAGACGGGCTTTTTGGATTAACAGGCATAATACATCCACAAAAGCCACTTTGTAGTAAATTCTTGATAACTACAGAACCTATAGAATTAGGCCTAATACTTGCTCCTATAAGTGCTACGGAATTTGGCTTCAATAGAGGTTTTAGGGTTTCTATGCTCATAATTTTTACAGATTATTAATTAATATATTAATAATATGATACTTTATAAAAAATAATTAATTAAGCTTTTGTTCTAATCTAAACTGCAAAATTATGTTGCCTGAGGTTTAAACTTGACAAAGCTAGATATTTTTATAGAATTGGCTTACCCATTTATATGGGCTTGTAGCTCAGCTGGTTAGAGCACACGCCTGATAAGCGTGAGGTCGGAAGTTCAAGTCTTCTCAAGCCCACCATCAGTTCTTTCTGGTTTCTATAAAATCAGTTTTGTTCTTATTCTAGCTAGAATTTACCAAGACCTTAGCAAATTTAAAAATATTTACTTGTAAATGCTGATTAAACTATTAATATTCGCCGTTTTGAGCTACAACAAATATCAAGAACCTCTAGAAATTATTAAGCAAGAAATTAATATGCAAACTCCTCCAATAGCAAAAAAAATACCTTATAGCTTTAAAATTCAAGGCATGGAACTCCAAGATGAAT
>JQIA01002396.1_pt1 | contig 10030 bp, 7 predicted proteins | sample 811431 | NCBI WGS metagenome assembly JQIA01 (sample SAMN02998118, study PRJNA258478) | marine sediment metagenome | biome: marine; feature: seafloor; material: sediment; isolation source: oil-polluted sediment collected from 3 locations (0.5 km, 0.7 km and 0.9 km)... | place: USA: Gulf of Mexico ... | reverse complement strand
AGAAGTAAACATACTGTACCTGAAGGAGTATGGAGTAAATGTCCAGTTTGTCAGGCAGTATTATATAGTCAAGAATTAGAAAGGCATTTGGATGTATGTCCAAAATGTAACCATCACTTACGGATTGGAGCTCGTAAACGGCTAGAAAGTTTTCTTGATCCAGAACCGATAGAAGAAATAGGAGCAAATTTATCTCCAATCGATCCATTAAAATTTCGTGATAGTAAGAAATATAAAGATCGTTTATCACAAGGCCTAAAAACATCTGGTGAAAAAGATGCGTTATTAATAATGAAAGGTCAAGTTTTGGGTTTGCCTTTAGTTGCTGGAGCTTTTGAATTTAAATTTATGGGCGGCTCAATGGGTAGCGTAGTTGGAGAACGATTTGTACGTGGAGCTAATATTGCCATTGAAAATCATATTCCATTGATATGTTTTTCTGCTAGTGGTGGAGCTCGCATGCAGGAAGCATTAATATCATTGATGCAAATGGCAAAAACTAGTGCAGTACTTAATCGACTTAATCAGCATGGTTTACCATTTATATCAATAATGACCGATCCTACCATGGGTGGCGTATCCGCTAGTTTTGCCATGTTAGGAGATATTAATATTGCTGAACCAAATGCTCTTATCGGTTTTGCTGGCCCAAGAGTTATTGAACAGACAGTGCGTGAAACCCTACCAGAAGGATTTCAACGTAGTGAATTTTTATTAAAACATGGAGCTATAGATATGATAGTAGATCGACGGGAAATGCGGGAGAAAATTGTATCATTATTAAGTATGCTAATGAATCAACCTTCTAAATTAGTCCCAAGATTAAATCATAAAACTGATTAAATTATTTATAGTATTTCCCAATTTGATTGATTGTAGCAATATAAGTAATCGATTTTTAATTAAGATATTATTAATATCATTAGTAATGAGTGCGTTAGCTTTTATAATTTTATATGAATAGATTATGTGCTTGTTATTAATTATGTTTATAAACAGAGGTTATATAACCTTATATCATAGGTATTCGGGATGATTTTTAATTGTGAATGGTTAACTGTGAATTATTAATGAAAGTCAAAATCATTAGTAATTAATCATTAGCTATTCACTAATTCATAATTAAAAATATATTCCCAAACACTCATGAACCTTATATATTTGATTCACCGCATTTATAAATATGCACTCATACATAAACTATGGATAACCAATTTATTTTAATCGGTGTTGTTATATTGGTGATTATTAGTGTTGCATTATTAATTTGGCAACGTAATCGTCAAAATTATAACAATCATCGTAAAGAAATGGCAGAACGCACAGATTTATACACAGATGATTATTTTGATGATGATAAATCAATCCCAGAACCACCAATTGTTGATGATATTGTAGAACTCAAAGAGGAAGAGGCAGATGAAAAAATAGAAGCTCCTGAGCAAACTGTTGAGGAAGAACCTACCAAAAAATCTGAAATATTAATTGTATTATATGTAGTTGCACATCAACAGCTTAATTTTGGTGGAGAAGATATTTTAACTATTTTAGAAAAAACTGGATTAAAATATGGAAAAATGGATATTTTTCACCATTATGGAATTGGAGAAATAAAATCTCGTAATCCAGTATTTAGTGTAGCTAATATAGTTGCTCCTGGTACTCTTAATCCTAATGAAATGGCTAATTTTACTACTCCTGGATTAGCGTTATTTATGAAATTGCCAGGTCCATTTGGTGGTCGAGTAGCTTTTGAATTAATGTTAAATCATGCCGAACGTTTTGCTGAAGCACTTGATGGCATTGTAGAAGATGAGCAACATACGTTAATTAATCAACAAAAAATTACTAGTTTACGAGAACGAATTGCTAATTTTGAGCAACGTACTGTTAGCCTTGCTATGTTAAAACAATTCTCATAAACTAATTCTTAAAGATACTAAATATGAAAAATATAATTTTTAGTCTGTTAATTTTGCCTTTTTATGTACATGCAGTGGATAATAATCCTACTGAATTTTCCAATCTGGAACAAGAACAACGTTATCAAGAACTTATTAATGAGTTACGTTGTGTCGTATGCCTAAATCAATCTGTAGCAGATTCCAATGCTGAATTAGCTCAAGATGTACGTGACTTAGTGCGTAATAAAATTAATGAGGGTCAAAATAATCAACAAATAACTGATTTTATGGTAGAACGTTATGGAGAGTTTGTGTTGTACGATCCACCATTTAATAATAAAACTTATTTATTATGGATAGGTCCATTATTTCTGATATTAGTTGCAATAATTGCACTATTATATTTTATTCGGAAACATGTCCGCACAACTATCAACGAACCAGATTTAACCAAAGAAGAACAAGATAAACTTAAACAAGCTTTAGGAGAATAACAAATGCTATTATTTTGGCTAATTATAGGTGGTTTCACATTATTGGCTTTAGCTTTTATAGTGCCACCATTATTGAGAACCAGCTCCACAACAGAAGAGGCTCAGAACGACTTAAATGTAGCTATTTATAAAGAACGTTTGGTTGAACTAGAACGAGAAAATTTATCTCCAGAACAATTGGTAGTAGCTAAACGAGAATTAGAAAAAAATCTAGCTCAGGATTTGGAAATAACAACTACAGAAGTTGGTTTTAGTCGAGCTAAATGGGCTAGTTTTGTTGTAATTCTATTAGTCCCTTTTATCGCATTAGCTGGTTATTGGCAAGTTGGTTCTTCACATTTATTAACAGAACAGCCTAAAACTGAAATAAAAAATCAACAGCAAACAGATATGACTGAAATGGTTGAAAAGTTAGCAAAACGGCTAGAAAAACAACCAGATGATGTTAAAGGTTGGCAAATGTTAGCTCGTACTTATGCGTTTATGGAACGCTATGATGACGCAGTAAATGTATATGATAAATTATTGATTTTAATCGGAAATCAAGATGCAGAATTATTAACTGATTTTGCTCAAATATTAGCTTTACAGAATGCTGGCGAGCTTACTGGTAAAGCCACCGAATTATTAAAATCAGCCATGAAAATAGACCCAACTAATCAGAAAGGTTTATGGTTGTCTGGTTTTGCTGCTTCAGAACGAGGTGATTTACAATTAGCACTTGAATATTGGCAACGATTATTAACTCAATTACCAGCTAATGATAAACAAACTCGTCCTATGTTAGAAACATATATGGCTGAAATACAACAGAAATTAGGAAATATTCCGGTAGCTACTAAACCAGCCCAACCAATTAAAACGGAAGAAAAAGTTGCTGATATTGGTATAGAAGTATCTGTTAGTTTAGCGCCATCTCTGCAAAGTAAAGTAAAACCTGGTGACACTGTGTTTGTATTTGCTCGGGCAGTTACTGGTCGACCTATGCCATTAGCTGCTGTTAAAAAGTCTGCTAGTGAATTACCATTTAAAGTCATATTGAATGATAGTATGGCGGTAATGCCAACAATGAAATTATCTAGTGCTACGGAAGTTGTAGTAGGAGCTAGGATTTCTAATAGTGGTATGGCAACCTCTCAATCTGGAGATTTACAAGGCCAAATCAGCCCAATTAAAGTTGGGGATCGAGTAGAAATCATGATTGATCAAATAGTTCCGTAGATAATTTCTAAAATATATGTGTGGGTTATAGCACATAGAAAATAATCATAAATTTAATTCTAACTTTATCTTGGAAGAATGTAGGATGCAGAATGAATTGCATCAATCGTGTATCTAAATGTGACTCGAAAGATGTAATTCATAAACTCATTACATCCTACATAAAATCCGTAATTAATTGTATAGCTTTGGTCAATTTTACGTCGTTAATACAATCATACATAACTATTTTCATTATTTAGGAATGATGTCTATTAAAAGTCAGGATGGTGAGGATTTCTCAGCCAATTATCAAAATCTTTATAAGGCAAAGGAGGACTAAAAAAATAGCCTTGAATTTCATCACATTGGTGTTTTTTCATGAAATCTAATTGAGCATTAGTTTCTACTCCTTCTGCTACAACTTTTAAATTAAGACAGGTGGATAATGCAATAATAGCTGAAGTTAAGGCAGAACTATCTGGATCAGTATCTAAATCACGTATAAAACTTTGATCAATTTTTAGAGTATCAAAAGGAAATTTTTTCAGATAACTTAGTGAAGAATAACCAGTACCAAAGTCATCTATCGCAATATATACACCTATTTTTTTAATTGCTGAAAGTATTGCATAGCTAGTTTCGTAATCTTCTATTAATACCCCTTCAGTAATTTCTAATTCTAAGTATTCTGGTGATAAATCATTATCTTTAAGAGCTTTACGAATATTTTCTAATATATCAGGTTTTTTTAATTGAACAGTAGATATATTTACCGCAACTTTGAGTATAAAGCCTTGTTTATGCCAATATTTAGTATGTTTACATGCCTGTTGTAATACCCATTCTCCCAATGTACAAATTAAATCTGTTTCTTCTGCCAATGAAATGAAATTTACTGGGGAAATTACACCTCTTTCTGGATGATTCCACCGTACTAATGCTTCCATACCAACCGTTTTATATTCGGTTAATTCTATTTTTGGTTGATAATAAACTTCAAGTTCTTCACGTTCTATAGCTCTATGTAATTCATTTTCTAATATTAAACGTTGGCGCACTTCAATATTCATAGATTTATGAAAAAATTGGAAACTATTGCGCCCTTGTTGTTTGGCACTATGCATTGCCATTTCAGCCCGCATTAATAGAGTATCAGTATCTTCTCCATCATTAGGATACATTGCAATCCCAGTACTTACAGTGAGATAACAATTTTCTTTTTTAGTTGTAAAAGGTTCTTGAAGTATTTTATAGATACGCTGTATAATAAATTGTACTTCCATTGGACTATTAATATCTGTCAATAATAAAACAAATTCATCTCCACCCAATCTTACCAAAGTATCACTCTCATTATTTGGCTGACAACAAGCTTGTTCGGGAAGTGGTAAATTCCCACGTGTTAAATAGTCACTAGTGCGAATACATTTAGTTATTCTTGCAGCAACTTGTTGTAATAATTCATTACCTGTCTTCTGTCCCCATGAGTTATTAATTCGTTTAAAATGATCTATATCTATTGATAATATGGCAAATATTCGATTATGGCGTTTGGATTGTTCAATAATTTTAGTAAGATATTCATTAAGAAAAACTCTATTTGGCAGATTAGTTAAATGATCGTAATAAGCAAGTCGAATAATTTTGGCTTCAGTTTTCTTACGTTCAGTTATATCTTGAATAGTGACTATCCATTGTTCTTGGCCATTGCTATCTTGTTGTAATTCTGCTTCTTGATAAATATCCTTAATAATATTATCCGAAGTAATAATTTTATGTTCAATAACAAAGTCTTTATCACTATGGAGAGCATCAGAAAAATAGGTATGAATTGAATCACGTTCTTCTTGTAAAATAAAATTAAGTAATTCTTGGGGATGTTGTAAATTTGCTGAATCTGATAGGCCTAAGATTTTGAGAGCTTGTTTTGAAACATACAAAGTATCTTGTTTTATGTTCCATTCCCAGTAACCAAGCTTGGCTATTTCTTGGGTTTTACGCAAACGGGTTTCATTACTATACAAACGAGTGAATACTTGGCTGGCACGTAACATATAACGCATACGATAGACCAGTATAGTATAGTTAATGGGTTTAGTAATAAAATCTGTAGCACCTGACTTATAAGCATATGTAATTGATTTAATATCATTTAACCCAGTCATCATTACTATTGGAACATGTAAACCAGCTGGCAATTGACGCAATAAGCTACAAGTTTCAAATCCATCAATTCCTTCCATAATCACATCAAGTAATACAATATCAGAAGGATTTTGGCGGAAATGTTTAATAGCTTCTTCACCGCTCTCAACTTCTTCAACTAATAATCCAGATTGTTGCAAAGTTTCTCGAATTAATAAACGGTTAATTTCATCATCATCAACCACTAAAACTCTAGAAGAAGTAATTTCAGGTAAATAATTCATCATTTTTATTTATTGTTGTTACATATACAGTCTTAATGGATGATTTGACTAATGAAGTAATAGATTTATGAAAAACCTCAACATTCCAAGTGTAGATAGTTGTGATTTTACCGTAAATCAATTCAATATCACTGCAAATATGTATAAATATCTAGTAATTTATCCATTATGGTCTTTTTGTTAGGCACGTTATCCTGAGCTATATTTTAACATATTGTAGTCTTTCTGCGTAACATCAGTAATTAAATTATATATTCATATATTTTGTTGAATTTAATAAAAAACTAGGCTCTTTTTTCTTTTACTCTAGCTAAAGCCGCTTTAATCTTATCTTGCTTACTTTTATCAGCTGCTGCTTTCTTATGTTTTGCTTTACGTTCATCTTTTTCTCGTTGTAATCGAAATGATCTAAATTCATGTCTTTGTTTGGCTGATTCTGCTTTTTTCTGTTCATTTTCACTTTTTCTAATTTCCGCTTTTGCATAACGATAATAACTAACCAACGGAATATTACTTGGACAGACATAGGAACAGCAACCGCATTCTATACAATCAAATAATTTATACTCATGGATTTTTTTAAAATCTTTAGCTTTGGCATACCAATATAATTGTTGTGGTAATAGATTAAGAGGGCAGGCATCCGAGCAAGAACCACATCTAATACAGGGCATCTGAGGCAGTTTATCTTTAATTCGTTCTCCAGCAGAAGCGATTAAACAATTGGTGGTTTTAATTACTGGCATATCATCATCTGGTTGAGAAAAACCCATCATTGCTCCACCAACAATCAACCGTTCAATTTCTGGTTTACGACCACATTGATCAATTAAAAATCGCATTGGTGTTCCAAATGGTACTTCTAAATTTTGCGGATTTTCAACTGCTCCACCAGTTACAGTAATAATTCGGGATACTAATGGTTGACCTAATTGAACGGCTCTATAAGTGGCTCGAGCTGTTTCTACATTATGCACAACAATTCCTGATTTTGATGTTAACTGTCCACGTTTAATTTTAATACCTGTAAGTACATTAATTAATTGCAATTCTCCACCAGTTGGGTAAATGGTTTTTATCTTAATTACTTCTATTTCTTGGTCTGCTGCTTTTAAAAGTGCTGCATATGCTTCTGGTTTATTGTCTTCAACTGCAATAATGCAACGTTCTGTTCCACCCAAAGCATGCTTGATTATTTTAGCTCCTGCAATTATATCGTAAGGTTTTTCTTGCATTAAGCGGTCATCACAGGTGATATAAGGTTCACATTCAGAACCATTAAGAATCAGAGTATCTATCCCATCTGGCCGCAGTTTTATATGAGCAGGAAATCCAGCTCCACCTAAACCGACTATACCAGCTCTGGCAATGTAATCACGTACCATGCTTGGGCTTAGAGTTGCATAGTTATCCAAAGGAACCAAGTTAGTCCAAGTATCTTTACCATCAGTTTTAATAATAATACAAGGAGCGGTTAGACCAGAAGGATGAGGTACAGCTCTTTCTTCAATGGCAATAACAGTACCTGAACTAGAAGCATGTAATGGAACTGTCATTAATTTACGACAATTATAGGCATGACAATGAGCAATAATTTGGCCTTTTAATACCTTATCTCCAATATGTACCACTGGTTCGGTTGGTTCGCCGATATGTTGTAATAATGGCAATATTAAAAAAGGAGGGATATTAGCTGGTACTATAGATTTATTAGCGGAAAGATTTTTATAATCATTAGGATGGACTCCGCCATGAAATTCCCACATCATACTATTTGCTCCGATTTTGCTGTATTTAGTAATTTTTTGAAAAAGGCTTCATTAGGGTGTGGTTTTCTCATAGCCATTTCCTGCATATGTTGTTTTTGCCCAATTTTAGCATCATGTATTTTATTTCTACATCCACGACATCTAACAGCACGAGAATGAATATGTCCTTTAGCCATCTCATACCACCATTTTTGCTGTTTAGCTGTCCATATTTTTTCTGAACCACAATCACGGCATGTATACGATATATCTATGTAATATTCAGGAAAAGTATGACTATTATTATGTTTAAGTTCTTCGTGGTTAGCCAATATGCTACCTTCAGGCAATATTTTGTTGGCTGTTTCTAATTTTAATAGTTTTTTAGTAGCTTTTTTAAGTCTTTTGGCTTTTGTTTTTAATCGACCATTACTTTTCATATTAATTTATACCTTTCTATGTCGTCTGCTAACTTTCTTATCTTTTTAGTTTATCATTTATCTGTTTTTTTGATACATATTTTTAATATTTGCTAGGATAAGTAGTTGCTAAAGTTTTTAATAAGTTTTTGCCTTTATTCACTTTAAATATTAGGTTAATGGACAACTTTCAACATGATTAATGGTATAATTTATTTCATAGTTTTTCCTTATTTTAAAGTTATAGTATTTCCCAATTGGATAGATTACGTGATTGATTGTTGAATTTAATTAAGAATTAAGCATTCATAATTAAGAATTGGAATTGCTATACTAAAAATTTATCCTGAATAAAACCAAAGTTTGACTCCTATATTAATTTTAAATACTTATGATAGAAACCTTAACTCAAATTAAACATGGCATTCACGAAGTATTAGTCGAAGCAGAATTAAAAACTAAGTTAGCAACTGGCAAACCATTACGCATCAAAGCTGGTTTTGATCCAACTGCCCCAGATTTACATTTAGGCCATACAGTATTATTAAATAAGTTACGTCAATTCCAACAGTTAGGCCATACAATTTTATTTTTAATTGGGGATTTCACTGGTATGATTGGCGACCCAACTGGTAAAAATATAACTCGTAAACCTTTAACTAGGGAACAAGTATTAGAAAATGCTAAAACTTATCAAGAACAAATCTATAAAATTTTAGACCCAGATACAACTCAAGTTTGTTTTAATTCTGAGTGGATGGGTAAAATGAATGCTAGTGATTTAATTAAGTTGGCAGCTAAACATACTGTAGCTCGGATGTTAGAACGAGATGATTTTGATAAACGTTATAAGGGTGGCCAGCCAATTGCAATTCATGAGTTTTTATATCCGTTAGTGCAAGGTTATGATTCTGTGGAATTAAAATCTGATATAGAGTTAGGTGGAACAGATCAGAAATTTAATTTATTAGTGGGTCGAGAATTGCAAAAGCATTATGGCCAAACTCCGCAGGTGGTAATGACAATGCCAATTTTAGAAGGTTTGGATGGAGTACAAAAAATGTCTAAATCTTTGGATAATTATATTGGAATTGATGAACCAGCGAATGATATGTTTGGTAAGTTGATGTCTGTTTCAGATGATTTGATGTGGCGTTATATTGATTTATTGAGCTTTCGGACTATTTATGAAATTCAGCAGTTAAAACAATCTGTTACTGACGGAAAAAATCCTCGTGATGTGAAAGTTGAATTTGCTCAGGAAATTATTGAACGGTTTCATAGCAAAGCTGCGGCAGTTGGGGCATATGATGATTTTGTAGCTAGGTTTAAGCGAAATGAAATACCGGATGATATGCCGTTGGTGGAACTATCTAGTGATGAATTACCGATAGCTAATTTGTTAAAAAATGCAGGTTTAACTAGTAGTACTTCAGATGCAATTCGGATGATTAAACAAGGTGCGGTAAAGATTGATGGTGAAAAAATTAGTGACCGGAATTTGAAAATTACTAGAGGTTCAGAAGCTGTTTATCAAGTCGGGAAACGGAAGTTTGCTAGAGTAAAAATAATTTAAAGTATGAAATATTTAATATAATTGATATGCTTTGAATACCATAATTATAATCCTTAATGATATAGCAAATAGGGTGTATTATTTCATATTCAATAAATTTATATCAAATTAAAGAGTTTTATGGATATAGGTGTATAGACATCTTTCCTAAATAATAGTATATAAATGTAGGATGCAATGAAGCATGAATTGCATCAATCGTGTATCTAAATGTGACTCGAAAGATGTAATTCGTAAACTCATTACATCCTACATAA
>JQIA01002395.1_pt1 | contig 10030 bp, 8 predicted proteins | sample 811431 | NCBI WGS metagenome assembly JQIA01 (sample SAMN02998118, study PRJNA258478) | marine sediment metagenome | biome: marine; feature: seafloor; material: sediment; isolation source: oil-polluted sediment collected from 3 locations (0.5 km, 0.7 km and 0.9 km)... | place: USA: Gulf of Mexico ... | reverse complement strand
CCACCAATATTGGCAATTGAGCCACCAACAAAGGCGATATCGGATGCAGCATAAAACTCTAGCATTTCACCCATGGTATCAACAATAAAAACATCAGCATTGATATCATACAGTCCACATTTGCTGCGTAGTTGGGTGTTAAAGCCTTTTTGGATGCAGGCTTGTGCGGTGGTTTGAAATCTTTCAGGGTGTCTTGGTACAATAATAAGTAATAATTTAGGATATTTTTTCTTCAAAAATTCATAAGCAGATAATAGCTCAAGCTCATCTTCCTGATGGGTGCTGGCTGCAATCCAAATCAGATGATTGTCTGCACAGTGTTTATGAATAGCTTTACCTTTTTCTATGGTTTCATCTTCGATGATGATGTCAAATTTCAAGCTGCCAACAACATAAATTTTATCAGCATCACAACCTAATCGAATCATTCTTTGTGCATCAGTTTTTGTTTGGGCAGCCACAAATTTTGTGTTATTCACCGCCATTGTAGCCAGAGACTGTACCCATTTATAACCTTTAAGTGATAATTCAGATAAACGTGCATTTGCCACTACAATGGGAATATTACGTTTTTTACAAAATCGAAAAAGATTTGGCCAGATTTCTGTTTCCATTACCACGGCTAAATCAGGATCAATCTTTTTTAAGAATCGTTTAATTGCACCTGGTAAATCATAAGGTAAGTAGAGGTGAAAAACTTTGTTGCCAAAAATTTGCTGTACTCTATCTGAACCTGTGGGTGTGACTGTGGTGATTACAAAATCATGATCTACATAAGTTTTCATTAGGGCTTTGATAAGAGGGATCGCAGCATTGACTTCTCCAACAGAAACGGCATGAATGAGAATGGATTTGTTGAATTTCGGGTTTGAAAATACACCAAATCTTTCTCTCCATCTACGGAAATAAGCGGGTGCTTTTATTCCTCTACTGGCTAGGCGAAACAGAACAACAGGCGTTAAAAAGGCTGTTGCCAGAGAATATAAACGACTTTTTATTTCTAAATTCAAAATGCTTAAGCAGCCTCAGCGAATGGTTTTAAGTGTATGTGCATCCCGTATGGTACTTGGCTTTTTGTTATTACCTGTAGGCGCATCAATATAAAATTGTATTTTATCACCAAAAGCGGCTTTAATGTCTTTTATTGAATTCAAATCAAGTTGATTTGATAGATTTGCACTGGTTGAAACCAGTGGTAGGCTGAATCGATTACATAATTGTAATACAGTTGGGTGCTTAGTTAATCTGATTGCAATACTATTGTACTCGCCAGAAATCCATGAAGGCACAAGTTTCGACTTGGGGAAAACCCAGGTATTATGTCCTGGCCAGCTTTTTAATGCACGGGCAAGGTCATTGGCATCTTTGGGTTGAATTAACGGTAATATTTGTTGGATATGAGATGCAATGAGAATCAGTCCTTTTTCTACTGAACGTTGCTTCAGTAACAATAGTTTTTTAACAGCTTTCTCATTAAAAGGATCACAACCCAAGCCAAAGACAGATTCAGTTGGGTAGGCAATTATTCCTCCCGACTTAATCACGTCAATGGCTTGGCACAGTTGACTGTCACTGATCATATTTTATTTCTTAGCGATTTTCTTTTTGGTCTTTTTCTTGCTAGTCTTTTTAGTTGCTTTTTTACTTACCTTCTTTTTCGTGGTCTTTTTTTTGGTAACTTTTTTCTTTGCTACTTTTTTCTTAGTTGTTTTTTTCTTAGCCACTTTCTTTTTGGTCTTTTTCTTGAATCTGGATTTCTTCTCTGGCGTTTTTGCTAGTATTTCCAGACATTCCTCATGGCTGAGGGACTTTGGATCGGTATCTTTGCTGATTTTACCATTCTTGTTACCATCCGTGATATAGGGCCCCCAACGACCATTGAGTATTTGAATGCCATCATCAAAGGTATGAATGATTCGATTGGCATCTATGATTTTTTTCTCTTTTACCAGTTCCAGTGCTTCTTCTAGGGTAATTTCGTATGGAGAATAGGTGTCTTTTTTGATAGAAACAAATTTATTATCGTAGCGAACATATGGCCCAAAGCGACCTATATTGGTGCTGATTTTTTCACCCTCGGCAGTTTCCCCCAGTTGACGCGGAAGCCTAAACAAGTCCATGGCTTCTTCAAATGTGATTTTATCCAGCTTCTGACCAGGTAATAATCCCGCAAATTGCGGCTTGTCATCATCGTCTCTGTGACCAATTTGCACAAAAGATCCATATTTCCCAACACGTGCCGTCACTGGTTTTCCTGTCTTGGGGTCTTCTCCCAATATCCGTTGATATTGCGCTTCTTCACGGCTAACTGATTCTTCTTTATCGTCTAAAAGTTCTTTAAATGGTGTCCAAAACTGTCTGAGCAATGGTACCCATTTCCCTTCTCCGCGTGAAACGGCATCTAAGGCATCTTCCAGATTGGCCGTGAAATCATAATCAACATATTTTTCAAAATGCTTTTGTAAAAACCTCGAAACAACTTTACCAATATCTGTTGGTGTAAACCTTTTCTGTTCCAGTTCTACATAATCACGATTTAATAGGGTGCTGATAATTGAAGCATAGGTTGATGGTCTACCGATACCATATTCTTCCAGTGCTTTGACTAAACTGGCTTCAGAGAATCGTGGTGGTGGCTCGGTAAAGTGTTGTTTGCCAGTAATATCAATGACTTTCGATGTATCGCCTTCTTGTAAACGAGGCAGGACATTTTTGGTTTGTTTCTTTTGATCATCCTTGCCTTCTTCATAAACGGCAAGAAAGCCCTTTCTTATCACGGTCGAGCCAGTGGCTCTTAACACATGCGCATCGCCAAATTCATAATCGGCAGAAACAGTTCCAATCAGAGCATCAATCATTTGGCAGGCCAAAGACCGCTTCCAAATTAGACCATATAGTTTGTTTTGATCATTATTCAGACTGGAGGCAACTATTTTAGGTGTCAATAATGCATTGACAGGCCTGATTGCTTCATGTGCCTCTTGGGCATTTTTTGATTTGCCTTTGTAATAATTGGGTGTTTCCGGAACCAGCTCGGCACCAAAGTTTTTGCCAATAGCGTGACGTATATCATTTAAAGCATCTTTAGATAGCTGAATTGAGTCGGTACGCATATAGGTAATTAAACCCTGAACAGTACCATCTACCGCCATTCCCTCATAGAGTTGCTGTGCAATCTGCATGGTTTTTCTGGTTGAAAACCCCAGTTTACGGGCTGCTTCTTGTTGTAATGTTGAGGTGATAAAAGGTGGAGCTGGGCGTCTTTTCCTTTGTTTTTCTGTCAGTTTTGTGACTTTTAAAGTATCGCCAGCCTGAGTCTTTAGTGTTTTTAGAACACCGTCAACCTGCTCTTTATTATTGAGATCAAATTTTTTGAGCTTTTTACCATCATATTGTATAAGATTAGCCATAAAATCAAAATTATCTTTTTGTAATGGCGTTGATATGCTCCAGTATTCCTTTGGGTTGAAAGCATCAATTTCTTCTTCACGGTTAACAATCATTCTTAAGGCTGGTGATTGAACCCGACCTGCTGATAGACCACGCCTTACTTTTTTCCATAGCAAGGGTGACAGGTTGAAACCAACCAGATAATCCAGTGCTCTACGTGCTTGTTGTGCATCAACTAAATCAGTTGATAATTCTCTGGGGTTGGCCACAGCTGCTTTAATGGCGGTCTTGGTTATTTCGCTAAAAACCACCCGATGAACATTTTTATCCTGAAGAATTTTGCGGCTTTTTAAAATTTCTGCTACATGCCAGGATATGGCCTCCCCCTCTCTATCCAAATCGGTCGCTAGATAGATGGTGTCTGCTTTTTTTGCTTCTCTGACAATGGCATCAATATGTTTTTTATTCCGATCTACCTCAACATACGTCATTTCAAAATCATTATCGGTATCCACAGCCCCTGTTTTGGGTAGTAAATCACGAATGTGTCCATAAGATGCTAAAACTTTATAGTCTTTGCCTAAATATTTTTCGATCGTTTTTGATTTTGCCGGTGATTCGACAATTAATAAATTTTTTGCCATAATTAGTGTTCGTAAAATTCTGCTGAGTCAAACATTAACGCTTCTAAGTTTGCGAATGCCTGTTCTTGATCTGGTTGTGAAAATAATACCATTAATGCCAACCATTGCAAATCATCAACATCAAATTGGTTGGTTTCTAACTTCATTATGGCATTTATTAATATTTCTCGTTGCACATTATCCAAAATTCCTGAATTGTTTAAATAATAAATGAAATCAATGCTTTCATCATCTATTTTTAACTGTTCAGATGCACTGAAAACCCTAAAACCATCTGCACTTAACGGTATATCCTGAAATGTCCTCACGTCACTTTGCAGGTCTTCCAACCATGAAAAGGCATGATTTATTGTCGAAGAAGTAAAGCCAGCCTGAGAAAGACCATGTTTTATGGACTGTTTATCAAACTCTTCGCTATCATTATCATAAATGTAGTTTTCAAATAAATAAAGTAATAATTCGACGATATTCTCATTCATATGCGTATATATTGTGCTCCAGGTAGTGCCTGTATCTTATCTTCTAGTTCTAGTATTAATAGAATGGACGAAACTTCTTGTGCTGTCAATCCACTTTTTAAAATAATTTCATCTATTGTAGTGGGATCATACATGATATGCCCCAAGATTAACTCATGTCCATCATTTTTTATTTTATTTTTATCTTCAATATGTGGATTGTTTGCTGATTTTATAGGTTTACCATCAAGTAAAGATAGTTTTTCTTTAATTTGTAATGATAATGATTGTGCTAATGGTGTTAGTTCCTCAAGTATTTCTGCAGCGGATTCAACCAGTTTTGCACCTTGTTTGATTAGCGCATGGCAACCTTTTACCATTGGACTGTGTATTGAACCAGGTATGGCCATGACTGGCCGATTTATTTCCATGGTTTGTCTGGCTGTTATTAATGTGCCACTTTGTATGCCTGCTTCAATAACCAGTGTACCCAAAGATAAGCCACAAATTATTCTGTTTCTTCTGGGAAAATTATACGCATTTGGTTTAGTGCCGACTGGGAACTCTGATATCAAAGCGCCATTGTGAGCAATATCGTGTGCTAACTCTTTATGTTTGGCAGGGTAAACCACATCCAGACCTGTGCCCATTACGGCAATGGTTTTGCCTTTTGCCTGCAAGGCAGCCTGATGGGCTTTACCATCAACACCTAAAGCCATACCACTGGTAATGGTTAAGCCATTTTTGGCTAAATCATAACAAAAAGAATGGGTATTTTTTAAGCCGATGGTACTTGCATTTCGGCTACCTACAACAGCTAACTGCGGTTGTAACAGCACAAGGGGGTCACCGGTCACGTATAATAGTGATGGTGGAGAGTCTGCCAGTTTTAATAATGGCGGATATAAATCATCATCAATTGTTAAAATATGATTATCAGTTTTATCTAGCCACTGTAAATCTGCTGTTATGTTGTTTATATTCGGTTTTTTTAATGCTGCTTGAGTTGCAGCAGGCAGGTTTAGATGTTGTGGATAACTTGTTTGATCGAAAATATTTTCTATTGATTCAAAATGATTGAGAAGTTTTCTTATTCTGACACTTCCCAAACCAGCCGTTCTGTTGATTATAAACCAGGCTTGATGATAATCAATCATAAATAACCCATCATAAAAAAAGACCCATTAGTGTGTATGAGTCAATTTTAGTATAGTTATGAATATATCTTTTAAATTGAATAATTATGGCGCCCTTACCAGATCAAATAACTTAACAGGTCTATTACCCTCAACAATCAGGGCATAAGAAATATTTTCAAAAGTTTTAAAAATCATGATGTTGGCCAAAAACTCTTCAGGTAAGGTTATATTCGCCTTAGATGGTCTGAGAAATGTTTTCAAATCATTTTTAGGGTGCATAACGTTATCTCTAATTTCCCTCTCTGGTCGATTGACATCAAAAACATCCCCGACGGTAACACCATCAGCAGAGCCTCGACTAATGGCAACTATTTGCCATTTGCCACTCCTGAACATCGCATTATTTAAGGCAACAATCCGAATGTTATCATCCGTTATGGTTGCTGCTTTTGGTTGGAAAAAAGCATTAAAATTGACATCATTAACTGGGATTATCAAGTCGCCCATGTCAATTTCTATAACATTACCACTCACCTTCATGGTGGTGACGTCACCTGTTCCTGCTCTTGAAACCACTGCGGTTGCAATATCCGCTACCTCATAACCCAAAACCTTAACATTATCCCAATAAGTTCTGTCTATATAGCTTTTCCAAAAACGTGTCATAATTGCCATACCTGTTGAGGTGCTGGTTTTTTCCCAATCTACTGACTCTGTTTTACGCTCTTTATGTTTTGAGGTTCTCCAAGGGTAGTGTATGGGTACGTCTCTATAGATTACAGTTGGCCTGACAACTGCAAACACATCACCTTGCCTGGCTTTAAGGTTTCTTACATATAATAAATTTGGCTCCGTCCCCTTTAAATGACCTTCGCCAATAGAAACAACATAGGGAGCATTTTTAATTTCTTCTTCTGAAAGTATTCTGAGTTTTCTGAGAAAGGGTTTAACATCTCGCAGCGGGATGGTTGGGATGGCTTTGTCATGGCTTATGCTTCTGCCCTTAGGTGATAATTTAACTGTGCGGTGGTCACCACTGGCTCGATTAAGCTGTAAGCGAGGCTTGCCATCTAAATAAATCAATGAAATTTCATCACCAGGATAAATTAAATGGGGGTTTTCAATTTGTGGGTTTGCATGCCAGACTTCTGGCCAAACCCAGGGAGACTTCAGGAATCGAGCAGATATGTCCCATAACGTATCGCCTTTTTGCACAGTATAGGTATCTGGATGAGTTGGGTTCAACTCAATTTCAGCATGTACTGTTGTAAGTATAAAAAATACAGCAATTAAAAGTAAATGTAATTTTTTAAGCATTTCCGACAAATCCTTGATTTCTTTAGTGTTTAGTTTAGCCATTTTAAACGTCAAGTTAAACTAAAAAATGTGAATCAGGTGGCATTTTTAATAAAAACAGTACATTTTGATAAACAAACTTATGCTTTTTATACTATTGTCTTTAAATGTTTACGCCCAATATTGTAATATGTTGATAAAAACAAAATGAGAAACATGGCAAAATTAAATATACTAACCATTCCTGATAAACGTTTAAAAACCAAAGCAGTTGCTGTTGAGCAGTTTGACTCTGGGCTAAAAACACTGGTTGCAGACATGTTAGAAACCATGTATGCAGCACCTGGTATTGGTTTGGCTGCCACCCAGGTTGATGTTCATAAAAGAGTGGTGGTGTTAGATATTTCTGAAGATAAAGATCAGCCACTGTGTTTAATTAATGCAAAAATCACAAACAAGACAGGCCATCAAGTACACGAAGAAGGTTGTCTGTCGATACCCAATATTTATGCCAAGGTTAAAAGAGCCGAGTCGATAGAAGTAGAGGCACAAAATGAAAAAGGTGAGGTATTTCAATTGCAGGCAGAAGGATTACTGGCCATATGCATACAACATGAGCTTGATCACTTGGAAGGGGTAGTCTTTTTAGACCACTTATCACCCCTTAAAAGAAAAATGGCTCTTAAGAAATTAGAAAAAGAAAAACAGGAGAGTGAAAATGATTGAACTATATACCGCAGCGACACCAAATGGCTGGAAAGTATCAATAATGTTAGAAGAAATTGGTATTGATTATAAAGTTTTTCCAATTAATTTTTCTGATAGCCAACAAAAATCCCCAGAATTTTTAAAAATGAATCCCAATGGCAGAATCCCTGTGATTAAAGATACTGATACTGATATGGTGATTTTTGAAAGTGGCGCTATACTCCAATATCTGGCAGAAAAGACTGGGCAACTTATGCCTGAAAACACCAAAGAAAAATATGATGTTATACAGTGGCTGATGTTTCAAATGGGTGGTGTTGGCCCGATGATGGGGCAGGCCAATGTCTTTTTCCGTTACTTTCCTGAAAAGATTCCTGCGGCCATTGATCGATATCAATCCGAAGTGCAGCGACTTTTTTCTGTGTTAGATACTCAGTTGCAAAACCAGCAGTATTTGGCAGGTGATTACTCCATTGCTGATATTGCCAACTGGAGTTGGGTTCATACTGCACACTGGTCTGGTGTTGAGTTATCAGAATTTAAACATCTCAGTGATTGGGTGGCGAGAATTGCAGAACGAAAAGCCGTCCAAAAAGGCATTAATATTCCCAAAAAGCCAGATGAGGCTGCCATTAAAAAAGCTGGGCAAAAGATCATTTAATTGTAACTCCTCGTCTCTAAGTCATTCCTGCGAAGGCAGGAATCTATCGAAAAAATGATAAGATTTAGTGATGATTATCAGTAATGTTTGTGAGATTACCGCCTTCACGGTAATGACTGGGGGGCGGCAGAATAGGATCTGTAATGAGCGGAGAGTAATTACAATTTAATTTCTATTAACGCTTTGGAGAATAATTTCTTGGTAAATAGCGGTCAATCCATTCCTCAATAACAATATCAGGTTTGTTTTGCTTGATGAGTCTTTGTGATTGGCTGAATGTCATTTTTTGCCAAACAAAGGTGCTGTGCTGAAAATATTGTGAAATATAAGCTTGAAGTCCAGTAAAAAACGAATCTCTAAAAATCAATGTATTTAAAGCCGAACCAGAGCAATTGGTGTGAAACAGGTTTTTGTCTTTTTTTAGAAAATCTGTGCAGGGATCAAAAGCAGGTTTCTTCATTTCTTCTGAGAAATATTTTCCTAAGCCCATATACAGGGCAAGATCACCTTCGAATGCAGATTTTTGCGTAAAGTGCTCTTGTTTATATAAGAAAGGGCTGATCTGATTAGGGAAAAGTCCATCTATTTTTTTAGCCATTTCATATTGTGCTATATTGGTGCCGACAAAGTTCCAGTGGCTATCGGCTTTAAAATAAAACGGCTCCTCACCCTTTGCTTTCTGTAAGGCAGGTCTTAAATTGATAAAATTAATCTCAGGGTGCTTTTTTAGCTCCTCAACAAGTTGTTCAACCAGGTTTTGCTGCTTGATGGGTTTGATATAATTGGGCAAATGTTCTGGATAAATATAATATTTCGATGGCGCAATCACAAATAAATATTCAATATTTTGCTTCGCTAGCCACTGCTGCTTTTGCTTCAAGTGACTGATCATCGTAGCCAGCTGTTTATCAGAAAAACGATTAATATTTCGATAGTCGCCGATAGAATCCCCATCAATTTTACTACTATAAAAAATCCAGCCCTTTTGTTTGGCAAAAAAGGCGGTTTCTAACGGTGAGTCATGAATGAAGAATTTCAGGTGTCGATATATAAACAGCAGCGACCACCTGAAACCAAAGTGATCAGAATAGTATTGATCAAATTGCTTAGGTGCAATCTTAAGCTCTTGCCAGTTTTTAGGTGCTTTTGGAAGATCGGCCAGCCTTCTGTTTTCTATCAACGAATTTGCTCTTTTCGGTAAAATTAAACCAAAAATAGCTGGCAGGCTGATGAATAAAATAAACATAGTCATCATAAAGTAGTTGAATTTATTATTTTTCATCTAAAAGCGGAAGTATATAAAAGGGTTATAGGTAGATGCAGACACCAGAATAACTGACAGCAACAATAGCGATAAAACCACAAAACCTCTTTGTAAAGTCATAGCTCCACTGCCCTTAAAACAGGCTGATGGATAATAGGTAACCAACCTTTTTGCTATAGGCGTACAAAGCATCAGCGCAAAAACTACAGTGATTAAAAACTGATTATTGATAAAGTAATGATAACTATATAAATAACTGTCTTCATGCTGGAAATAAAACATTTTGGCCACAAAGTCCAGAGCACTGGCAATATCTTCAACCCTAAAGAAAACCCATGCCACCAATACCACTAATAAAGTATAAATATGGCGAATAAATATGGGTGATTTATTGAGTATTTTCGCAAGCCCCATGCGCTCAATAATTAAAAAGCCACCGTGTATCATTCCCCATAATAAAAAATTCCAAC
>JQIA01002393.1_pt1 | contig 10040 bp, 10 predicted proteins | sample 811431 | NCBI WGS metagenome assembly JQIA01 (sample SAMN02998118, study PRJNA258478) | marine sediment metagenome | biome: marine; feature: seafloor; material: sediment; isolation source: oil-polluted sediment collected from 3 locations (0.5 km, 0.7 km and 0.9 km)... | place: USA: Gulf of Mexico ... | reverse complement strand
GCTGAACTTCATGCTGCGGATGATAAAAAGAGAAGAGAACTTGCAGATGCGAGAAATACTGCAGACTCTTTAATTTATCAGACTGAAAAGTCGATGAAGGAAGTTGGCGAAGGTGTTGATGAGGAGACGAAGAGTAAAGTTGAATCTGCAATTGAGCCTTTGAAAAAAGCAATCGAGACGGATGATCTTGAAACTATTAAAAAACTTACCGAAGAGCTAACTGAAGCTGCACATAAGGTTGCAGAAGCAGCATACAAGAAATCAGCTGAGGAAGGTCAGGAAGGTGCTGCTGGTGCAGAAGGCGCTGCTGCTCCTGAAGCAGATGACGATGTTGTAGATGCTGACTTTGAAGAAGTGAAAGAGGAAAAAGAAGAAAAATAATATTCTCTTCTGATAACATATTAAAGACAAAAAACCCCGCTGTTTTCAGCGGGGTTTTTTTATTGTTTTCCAGTGATACTTTTTTTGATTATTAAATTGTATTTAAAAGCAGCAGAGCTCCGATTGTTGCGACAGCTAAACTTGCCCCTGTTTCCATGAAGCGCTCAAAGATGTCTGCTATATCTCGTCGTTTATAATCAAGGGTGTTCATCGTTTGCTTTTTTAAACCGACAACGATCATGCCGATTATTGAAATTGTAACAGCCATGCCCAATGTCTGAGAAATTGAAAGGATAATACCTGTTCCAATCATATTTACTGAAAGAGCAAACAGCATAATGATTATAGTACCGGGGCAGGGTATCATGCCGACAATTAAAGCCATAGTTAGAGAACCTGCGGGTTGTTCATCATATTTACCAGAATAAAGATCTCTTTTCACTCCCATATTAAGATACCATGAATACAGGTTTTTCAAAGTGAAGAGCACTCCAATACCCAGAATAATACTGTAGCTGGTCACTTTGGTTATATATGTAATATCAGTAAGCGGTGACATGACACTTTTTCTCAAAATTAATTTGAGAAATAACACAATGGTTATACCGGAAAGTCCGTGAAGTAGAGCAATAAAGCTGCCGAAGAAAAACCCGTCCTGAATTCTCCGACCACGTGCAATGAGGAAAGAAGCTGTAACGGCTTTGCCGTGACCTGGCCCTGCCGCATGTATAATCCCATAGAAGAATGCTATCAGGATAAGGGGCAGCAGTTTAAAATAATCACCTGTTCTTTTGACCTCCCTCATTAACCCGGAAAGTTTTCCACTAAGCTTCTGCTGAACTTGAGCAAGTTTGATATAAACAGGGTTAGGAGGAGTCGCTTTCTTATTGACAGTAGCCTCAGATTTAGAGGGTGTCTGAAAAGGGTTTCTGGCATGAACCGACGATGTGATAAAAAAACAAAGACTTAATACAATTAAAAATGTCAGAGTTCTCATGATTTCTTAAACCTTAAAATAAGTGCTATTGGATGAACCGACCCAAAATAATAGGTTTCGGTTTTATTTTCTTCGATGTTGAAATAAGATTGAAAATTTCCATCGTTAACTAACGTTACTGGTTTTTTATCTGCAAAAGAAATAAATGAAAAATAATCTTTGTCATATTGTGAAAGTATTATTTCGGTATTTTTCAATTTTGCTTTAGTTTTGAATGGTATAAAAAAAGAAAAGACAATCTTATTGTCAATTAATGAAACTTTATAATCTTCAATTGATTTTAGACTGACAGGTTTACCGTTTAATTTGAGATAAGTAAAATAATGATATTTTTTAAGATTATTGACGGAATCCTTTTCGAATAATTTAATTTCATAATCATCCAGATTGCCGTTTTCATTTTCATCATAGCCATCTGTAAGCCCAGCAGTAGAAAAATCATCTGCATACCAAAATGCTTTGAATCCAGAAACCCCTTCATGATCGAAAATAACCTGAATTTTGTTATTTAGAAAAATGTGCGGGTGGGCATGAGCAGATATTGCAAAAAACTGCAGACATAAAAAAATAAAAAAAAATCGCCTGTTCATAGTGCCTCTGTATGTTAAGAAAAAGTATATTGCAGAGCTATAATATTATCAAAAAAATGTCAATGATGATGGTTTTGTAAATTCATTTTTTTTTAAGAAAAAAGTAAGAAGTATTAACGGGGCATAAGCCCCGTTATATGCATTTGTCATATTATGCAGATTTACTGTTTTGGTTATAAGGAAAGTTATGAAGGTTTTTCGCCGCTTCTTTTTTTGATGTGATGTTATGCCGTTTAAGCAGTGTGAGATACTGTTCATGCATTTCATCCTGAAATTGTTTAAATATTAAAGTGAAAATTTTAGTTGTTGTGACACGACCCCAGAAATACCCAATAAAAATACCCAGACCTAACCATACAAGCATGTTTTTCATAAGAGACACCTCCTGATTATTGTTGGCGTTATGAAAATACCAGGCTATTGTTTAGAGCCCGGCTGATGTGCAGTAGATGAGTGTTAATAATCAATATATTTTCTAAAACGGTTGTTTGAAGGGGTTCTGATTTTCTTTTCATTTTACGGCCTCCAAAAGAGGTAAAGAGTATCGGCGTGTTATCTGTGCTGTGCAGTTTTTTTGCAAACAGAATATGACTTACCGACAGTAAAACTATACTCCATTATACGGCTTTTTTGATAAAAAGGAAAGGTGAAAGTAATAATAGAAGGATTCCGGAGAGCTGTATTTTATCATATTGTATAATCGTGAAAAGATTGATAGTTTGTTTTAATATAAATGATTAAGGAATTTTATGAAGCTTTTTGATGTTCACACACATATTCAGGATCTTCGGCTTTTAAACTTTCGGGATGAAGTGATTGAAAGAAGTATAGCCAATAATGTTGAAAAAATTATGTGTTGTGGTACACACGAAGACGATTGGGATGCTGTAAGTGAGATGGCAGACGAATATAACCCCGTGATAGCTTCTTACGGCCTGCACCCATGGTTTATTGAGAATCGAAGTGATATCTGGTTAGACAAATTAGAACAGCTCATCAAAGACTCTTCTGCCGGTGTTGGTGAAATTGGTCTGGACAGGATGATACAAAGCAGAAATTATGTTGAACAGGAAAAAGTATTTATTGACCAGTTAAAACTTTCCCACAAATATCACAGACCGGTCTCACTCCATTGTCGAAAAGCTTGGGGTGTAATGCCTGATTTGATAAAAAATAATGGCGGATTGCCTTTTGGTAGCGTGGTTCACTCATGGTCAGGTTCTATTGAAATGGTCAAGGTTTTTGAAAAAATGGGTGCGTATATTTCTTTTTCCGGTTCAATAACAAGGGAGAACAACAAAAAGGCTCACAAGGCGTGTAAAGCTGTTTCAATAGATCGTTTGCTGATAGAAACTGACTCTCCTGATATATTACCGTCAGGTATCGAGGCAGATTTAAATGAACCTTGCCATATAATAAAAGTATTAGAAAAAGTGGCAGAACTCAGAGGTGAGGATATTTCTGAAATCGCCGGGTACACTTTTGAAAACAGTGTGAGGTTGTTTGGAAACACATCCGAATAGACAGGATAAGAATGTCACGATTTAACAGAACCGGGTTTTTAATCGGAGAAGAAGGTCTGGAAAAACTGGCGAAGGCTCGTGTTGTAGTCTGCGGGCTTGGTGCCGTTGGCTCCTATGCTGTTGAAGCTCTTGCGAGGGCAGGGGTTGGGAACATAAGAATTGTTGATTATGATAGTGTTGATGAGACGAACATCAACAGACAGCTTTTTGCTTTAGAGTCCACGATAGGCGTTAAAAAGACAAGTATCGCTGCAAAAAGGATTCATGATATAAACTCTGGCTGTAATGTTGAAGTATTTGATACCTTTATTGATGAAGAATCAAATCCGGCAATTATGGATGGTAGGATTGATGTTTTAATCGATGCGATTGATTCCCTTTCCGCAAAAGTTCACCTGATTGCAGATGCATACAGAGCTGATATCCACGTTGTATCAAGTATGGGAGCCGCTGGTAGATTCGATGCAAACCTGATTACAACGGGTGATTTGTCTGAAACACACACCTGTCCTTTGGCACGATTTGTTAGAAGACGGCTGCACCGACAGAATATTTTTGAAGGTGTTCGTTGTATTTATTCAACGGAAGCACCCCAAAAAAAGAAAGAAGAAAATCAGGAAGAACATGATGGTAATAGAACTGCACCAATTCTTGGAAGCATTTCTTATCTGACAGGAATTTTTGGTCTTAAGGCAGCATATGAAGTATTGATATTTCTACTTAAGGAATGATGCTCTCATAAAAAATATATAGATGGCAGGAACTATTGGTATGGTAAAAAAAATTTTTGGGTGGTGTGGTAAAATACTCCGAATTGATTTGGAAAAAAAAACATGTGAAACAGAATTGCCGGATCTAAGTATCTATAGAGAATATATCGGGGGAAGAGGTCTTGCCGGGTTCTATTTAAAAGAGCACGTAATAAGAGACTGGAATGACCCTTTGATGCCGCTCCTTTTCTTTACCGGGCCTCTTGTAAATACGAAATCTCCGACATCGGGTCGAATGACCGTAATGTCAAGATCACCTCTTACCGGGACTGTGGGTGACTCTTCTGTAGGTGGTGCTTTTGGGAGCAGATTAAAACAAGCCGGGTTTGATGGAGTTATCATCACCGGTAAAAGCAGTGAATTGTGTGGGATTGAAATTTCTGCTGAAACAGTTTTAATAAAATCTGCTATTGAACTTAAAGGAAAAACTGTACCTGAAACAATACAGCTTGCTGGTGGAAAAGGATCGATGGCTGTAATAGGTCCTGCTGCTGAAAACGGTGTTTTGTTTTCAAGTATAATGATTGATGAGCATTTTGCAGCTGGTCGAAATGGAATTGGGCTTGTTTTTAGTGATAAAAATATAAAATATATCAGCGTAAACGGGAAAAGAAAGACAGCCGTTTTTGATGAAAAAAAACTTACTGAAGCTTCTGAAGAAGTATTACGGTTAGCATCTGCATCACCGGCAATTCATGGTCAGTTCGGTATATCAAATTTTGGGACCGGTGCCCTTTTTGACCTCATCGACTCAAGACGAATGATGCCGACTGATAATTTTAGAAAAACGAAATTTGATAATGCTCTATCAATGAATGCCTTTGCCTATAAAATTAAATATAAAGCACGGAGTAAAGGGTGCCGGGGATGTAGAATTTTATGTAAGAAAATCAGTGAAGACGGCAGAGCTATTCCAGAATATGAAACGATGTCGCACTTTTCAGCTCTTCTGTCTAATCACGATATGGAGACCGTTGTTGAGGCGAACAGGATTTGCAATGAAGCAGGAATGGATACAATCACTGCTGCGGCAACACTGGCTTGTTATTCAGAAATTAATAATGTCACTTTGTCACCTGATAAGATACTGAGTCTTTTAAATGATATCGCAAACTGCCGGAATGAAGGAAAACTTCTTGGACAGGGGTCAGCAAGATATGCAGTAAAAATGGGTAGAGCTGAAACTTCGATGACAGTAAAATCGCAGGAACTTTCAGCATACGATCCGAGAGGGGCATTAGGAATGGGACTTTCCTTTGCCCTATCAACGAGAGGTGCCTGTCATTTAAGGGCATATCCCATTAGTCATGAAATACTGAGAAAACCTGTTGCTACAGATAGATTTACCTATATTGGAAAAGCCCGGATGATCAAAATCGGAGAGGATCTTAATGCTGTTACTGACTCACTTACGGCTTGCAAGTTTATTTTTTTTGCTGCATCACTGGAAGAATACGCCAAAGTTTTTTCTGCGGTAACAGGGATTGAAACAACGGGTCATGATTTGCTTGAGGCCGGTGAGAGAATATATATGAATGAGCGGGAAATGAATCGCCAGAACGGATTTACGGAAGAAGATGATGATCTTCCGATGCGTTTTTTCGAAGAAGCCGGGCATTCAGATAAGAGCCTTCAGATAAACCCTATCAACCGAAATGATTTTTTAAAGGCGAGAAGTGATTACTATAGAATACGGGATGGTGAATAATTATTAACAGTTATCTAGTATCACAAAAAATGCAAATAACTCAGCAGGGAGATGACAGTGTTTGAACAGTATGAACAGCAACTGACAAGAAGCGGACTTGTCAATCCGGGTGATTTTGTTATGGGCTTTTTAGATGCAGATTTAGTATGGAATCAGCAAGATGATAATTGTGAGTTTCTTAGCACAATAGTTGATTCGATCAGTATCAATTCAATAATGTTCGCAAAACCGGCCGAGCCTTATAAGACGATTATTGATTATCTGTCAGAGACATCAGACGGCATTATTTACCCTCAGGATTGTGAGACAAGAACGTTTCTTCATGACCTTCCAGTTGCGGATCACCTTGACCCAACTCAAATTATACCGTTACTTAAAATGAGAAAGAGCGTTATCGTTAAAAATACCGGAGTAATAACATATGGAACCGTAAGTCTTGAGCAGGCTTTTGTAACGTTTTCTTCTGTTTGTTTTGCATCGTTTGTTAAATTTTTTTCGGATTATCTGACTAATCATAGGAATAATACTATCGATACCCACATGCAAACCGTGTTTGAAAAGGTTGTTGATTTTCTTCCGGAAGATGACAACTTTGAACCAACTCTAATGAAGGGTCCTTTTGAGACTGAAGAAGAAATTCACCTTGCAATGGATGAGGCCGGAAAAAAAACCGTTGATTTCAGACTGGTTGATTCTTACTTTGGAAATATTTCATATCGCAATCGTGACACGCTTTATATAAGTCAAACTGGGAGTTCTCTTGATTTATTATCGGGATGTATAGATCCTTGTTTTCTCGACGGATCATCCTGTGCCAGTATAACAGCTTCGAGTGAGCTTGTAGCGCATGTCGAAATCGTTAAAAAAACAGGGCACAATTCAATTCTGCATGGACACCCGAAGTTTGCTGTTATTATGTCAATGGATTGCCTAGAAAAAGATTGTAAAAAGCGAGACGAATGCCATTTAAGTTGTTCTTGCAAAAGGGCAGTTTGTGATATTCCGATTGTGCCCGGTGAAGTCGGGACAGGTACATACGGTTTGTGCAATACTGTTCCTAATGCCATGAAAGATAAAACCGGTGTAATTGTTTATGGGCACGGTCTTTTTACAACTGCAGAGGATGATTTTAATATTGCCTTTAAAAATCTCCTAGAAATTGAAAATGAATGTAAAAAAGAATATTTTCGCAGGATAATGAACTGATATTACAAGTCCTTAGTTATAAATTTATGTAATTGAATACCGTGATATTTTAATTCTTGTGACTTTTTCATTAAGTACTTGTTTTGCTATACTTTTAAGAGCACTTACTACTTTTGCTTTACTAAATGCATCTTCATTGTGTTCGCGTATAACCATGACGATTGCATGTTTGAATTGTTTTTCTTTTCTTTTAATGTCCCTGACACCCTTACTATTTTTAAAGTATAACTTAAACTTCATATTCATAACATTATTGTCTTTTAGCGTGGCAGAGATACTTATCTCATAGCTTGTTTTGGGTGAATCAGTTGAACAGGCGGCACTTAATATTAAAAATGTAAAGATTAGAACAAAAAAAAATTTGCTTTTCATAATAGAATAATCCCGGTTTTTTATTAGAACCTAATAAATAGTTTTTATGCTCAACAAACTAAAAGCTATAGACTTGAATTTGGTATAATATCATTATGGCTCGTATTTAGCTATTGAAACTTTTATTTGGTGATGAGATTGGTAAAAAAATAATAAAGGGATCAATAGTTGATATTATAATTTCTGATATTACAGTGCAAGAATCTCAGAGGCAGCTAATTTTGGATCAAAAGGACTTATCAGTGAATGGAGTCTTTTAAGTTCTTTTTTGATGTCATTATATCTTTTTTCATCCGACATAATCGCAATTACATTTTCTGAGATCGCTAAGGGATTCGCTGCATCCTGAATAAGTTCAGGGAAAACATGGTGGCCAAGGATGATATTAGGCATTGAAATACCGCTGACTTTAATCAGCGCTTTGGCAATAAAATAAGTCGAAGAAGCCATCTTATACATAACAACTGACGGTACACCCGAAAGGGCAAGCTCTAGGGTAACTGTACCGGAACAGGCTATCGCAAGATCTGTTCGGGTGAATTCATCAAAGGAATCATTTTCAATGATATCGACACCTTTTTGGGTTGCATAATCAAACAGAGCCATATCAAGTTCCGGGTGCTTTAAAATTGCAAAATCAGCATCAATTTTTTTTTCAATTAGAAATTTTGCATCTACCATTGCTGTAAGGTTCATGTTTATTTCTTTAATTCTTGAGCCAGGCAGTAAAAGAATACGCGGTTTTTTACTTTTTTCCAGAGGTTTAGATGAAATTTGTCTTTGTCTGATCGTGTTTACAATAGGATTGCCAACAAACGTTGCTTTTACTTTTTGTTTTCTGTAAAAAGTTGCTTCAAATGGAAATATAACAAGCATCTTATCAAACAGCTTTTTAACGGTGTTGATTCTGCCTTTTCGCCATGCCCATAATTGTGGACTGATAAAGTAAACTAATTTACGATGAGGCTTTTTAATTCGTTTTGCCAGGTTAAAATTAAAATCCGGAAAATCTGTAAAAATAACAATGTCCGGATTAATATCTTCTATATCTTTAACAAGTGCCTTCATGATTTGAAGTATCTTTGGCAGGAAACTAATTACCTCAAAGAAGCCTGTGACAGCTATCTGAGTTAGATCAACAACCTGGGTCGTACATTTTGCCAATTCCTTTCCACCTGCGGAATAATAGTCAGCATCAGGTCTTGCATTTTTAAGAGCGTGGATAAGTTCAGCAGCATGTGAATCCCCAGAATGTTCTCCCGCAACAATAAAAATTTTCAATTAGAACCTCGGCAAATGTGAATTAATAATAATTTTGAATCAAAAACATCGTAGAGTATATATAGGAATTTGAAATTCGTGTCAAACAATCGAAATCTAAAGTCACTCCAAGCAATGTACATGATGAATTAGTTTATTTTTTCAAAGGATAGATGCTTTGACCTAAAAACGATTTTGGGAAAGACTCTATCCCTTTAAACCCAAGTTTGATATCTCTGCTAGATTGTTCTATATACGCTGTTTTAAAAATGTAATCCCAAAGACTTAGGCTTATGCCAAAATTGATACCATGACTGTACTTTTGGGGTACCGATTCAGCATGATGCCAGATATGCATTACCGGGTTATTGAATATATATTTGAGAGGCCCATAGGTGATGTTGGTATTACTGTGGTTGAGATGACCTATTAGTATAGAAATGTAATATAGTACAAAAACATTTTCAGGCTCAAAACCACCAATCAGTGAAATAGCCAAAAACTTAACCGGCGTATATATAACGTTCTCCATCCAGTGATATCTCAAATGACCGGCAAACCCCATCTCTTTAATTGAATGATGAACTTTGTGAAAATTCCACAAAAATGAATATCGGTGAAGTGCAATATGTGTAAGCCACTGAACAAAATCAAGCAATAGAAAAAACAGAATGATTTGCAGCCAGTAAGGTAGTTGGGAGTTGTTTAATACTGATAAACCTGACGGGTTACCGCCTAAAAACGTTAAGAAAAACTGTTTTGTCACCGCTCCAAAAGAACTGAAGAAAAGTAGTTTGAATATAAAAAAGTTGAAATACATATAGAATAGATCAAGAAAAAAATCGTGTCTTAATTTGGGCTGGTTTTTTCGCCATGGAAAAAGAAGTTCAAGAATATAAACAAATAATGAGATGAAAGATAATGCCCAGAAATAGTTCAAGTACCATGGCGTTGTAGTAAATGTTATTTCACTCACCAGATAGTAGAAAAAACTTTGATACGAGACAATTGCTGTTTCGAAATAATCTGTCATTTACGCACCAGTATGATTGATTAGAACTAACACCCAATAATTTATTTTTTTAAAACAGATTTACAACATAACTCATTTTTGTGGTTGTGTCTAACATGGAAACTGTAATGAGAAATATGAGAGGTGAATAAAAAAAGGAGAACGTTTTCACGTTCTCCTTTTTGATGCTAACAAATTAGAAAATAATTATTTTCTGTTTG
>JQIA01002392.1_pt1 | contig 10042 bp, 9 predicted proteins | sample 811431 | NCBI WGS metagenome assembly JQIA01 (sample SAMN02998118, study PRJNA258478) | marine sediment metagenome | biome: marine; feature: seafloor; material: sediment; isolation source: oil-polluted sediment collected from 3 locations (0.5 km, 0.7 km and 0.9 km)... | place: USA: Gulf of Mexico ... | reverse complement strand
AATCGCTCGCATTCTGCCTTTGTAATGTCGTTACAGTTTAGCAATTAAAGAATACCAATGCTAACCCACGATAAATAGCTTTATCGTGGGTTAGTATAACCATCATCACATTTCTATATTTACCACGATATTATGTTATATTACATATTACGTAATACATTACCTTAAATCACTGGAGCTCAAAATGGCACGTGGCGGCGTAACCTATACTGATATCGCAAACGCAGCGGAAACGATCAAAAATGCAGGTAAAAATCCAACGGTCGATCGTGTTTTGAGCCATTTGGGTACAGGAAGTAAAAGTACAATAGGCCCTCACCTTAAAAACTGGAAGCTACAACACACAGAAGAAGGAGAGCCTAACGACCTCCCCCATGATCTTCTTAAGGTAGTTAAAGAATTGCACCAACGGTTACAACTACAGGCTGATGACAAAGTGCAACAGGCTGAACAACGCATGGTAGACCTAATCACGGAGCAAGAAGAGGAAGTAAAAGAATTAGAAAATCAGATTGAGTCTCTGGAACAAGCACTCAACATTACAACTGAACAGCGGAATGCACTCGCAGCGGAAAACAAAAAACTACTCAAGGCACTGAATGAGGCTGATTTAAATACAGTAAAGCTGGAATCTAAGAACGAATCCGATGCCCAGTTAATTTCTGAATTAACCACCTCAAAAAATGAAGGTACTCATCAGATTAGATTGATGCATGAACAGCAAGAGCACTATCAATTAAAAATGGCAGAAGAACGTACGCGTGAACGAGCTGAAAATCAGGCAATCAAAACCCAATTGAATACACAAATTACTGAACAATCACGCCAGATAGTCGCTGCTGATGAACGATATAAAGATACCCGTAACGAATACAAAGAGCTGTTAAGTGCAAAGACAGAGACTGACAAAACTCTGCAGACACTTCAGTGCGAGTACGCAAAACAAGAAATAATGATTAAGACTGTAGCCGTACAGTTAGAGCACAGTAAAAATGAGCATCAACTGCTTCTGAATGAGTGCAGCCAACTTAATCAGCTAAACCATACTAAATCTAACCAGTTAGCGGCATTAGGCAGCGAGAGATCACTATTGAAAGAGGCTCTGAATATGGCGAAGCTGGATTCTGAAAAGTTGCAAGATCGGTTCATGTTACAGACCGATGAGTATCAAATTGTGTGTCAGGAAAAATCGGCCTTACAAGCCCAACTTAAGTTACTGCAGGATTCGTTATGATTTTATGTGTACGACAGCCTCCACCGCAATCACAGAAAGATCCCCTTATACATGTTTAAGTTACTGCTAGAGTTGTTGTGGCTGGACTCTTAAAGAGATAGTCTTTATTGTTCCAAACTCACCAGATGAAGAGTTTGCAGGGGTGAACACTAGAATCTTGTATTTTTACTCTCGAGCCAAGCATGGTTTCATATCATACTTGGGATATTTTTTGGTGAGATTTCACAATAGTAAGCTCGGGTTCATAGAGAGAATTATTAATAATGCTGCTGCTTCATATTTCAGATATACATTTTAAATATCCAGAATGTACAATGCCTTACGATGCGGATCGCCCATTTCGAACGTTGATGGTGCAGGACGTCCGGGAGCGCGTAAAAACTCTTGGCCCTGTGGATGGTATTCTTGTTACTGGTGATATTGCGAATAGAGCGCAAGCTGAGGAGTATGAGGCGGCCTTTACGTGGTTAATGGAGCTTGCAAAAGCCGGTGGGTGCCCGCGTCCACAAGAGCAAATTTTTGTTGTGCCTGGAAATCACGATATTAACCGCGATACAATCAAGAGAAAGCCAGCTATTCAAAACGTGCAAAGTGCTATTAAATCAGCGAATGATATCAATAGAGAGGGTGTACTACGAGTACAATTTTCAGATGAAACAACAGGACGAACCTTGTTTGAACCCCTTGATGCTTACAACGACTTTGCGAAATTCTTCAATTGCCAGGTCTACGCGCCAACACACCTATGTTGGAAACAAGACCTAAAGTTAAACAACGGTATATTACTAAGGCTACACGGGCTTACTTCAACGCTTCTTTCTGGGGCAATGCAAGAAACAGGTAGCCAGGATGAGAAAAAGGGCGATTTATATTTGAGTCCGCTTCAAACGGTCCTTGATCCTGTTGAAGATGTGATAAACCTCGTAATGGCCCACCACCCCCCTGACTGGTTTTCTGATCATGATGATATTGATGATGCCATTCAGGGGCGTTCGGCGCTTCATCTATTTGGGCATAAACATCGGCAACGAATTCAGTCTGATCATCTATACATGCGCTTTAGCGCTGGGGCAGTTAACCCAGATAGAAGAGAAGCAGCGTGGGATCCTGGCTACAACCTTCTCAACCTTACTACTACTACTGAGGGTGAAGGAAAGATGAACCTCGAAATTGAGGCGCATATATTAAAATGGCAGACGAACCCTGATAAGTACGTCCCTAAACTAACAGTTGATAATAAAAGTACATTTAGACATACAATACAGTTACAGAACTGTTCCGCTAAAAAGGACTCGGGAATACCTACTGCGAAAATAGAGCAATCGTTACCTTTAAAGAAAGACGTAAATACTGAGGTGGCGTTGGAGGTCGTGATGAATAATGAAAGTACACGGAATCTTGTAAAGCGGTTCTGGAACTTAACCAGTAGTCAGAGGCGTGAAATATCACTTCATCTTGGGCTCATTGAAGTTGCTGACATGAAAATCCCAGAGCCAGAGCGCTACGGGCGAGCACTTCTTCGAGCAGGCGAAAAAGAGATGCTTGAGCAACTTGGAAATGAAATCGAACAGAGAGAGAATATTTGATGAGTAGTGATGACACAATTCCTATGCATAAAGAGTTTCCAGTTTGGGTGAGTGAGCTTGATTTTGAGGATAACCCTGATAAAAGGGAGGAATGGTGGAATGGTGTCGCTGCTTTCGTTGGTGATACTGGTATTGATGAGATAGAAAATCTCGTACTGTTAGCCTTCAACACCCGCAAAAAAGCTACTCCCTCTTTTTTAGAAACGTTTTGTCAATTTTTCCATCACACAAGCCCAGGATTGATGCAAGCGGGAAACTTACGTGAAATGGAAGTTCTTGCCGGTTGCATCTTAGTAGCGCTGCTAGAAGGAGATGATACTGAGATTGGAACATGGGTTGCTCTTTGTATCATTACCGCTTCAGCAGGAGAAAGACGTAAACACAAGCAACCGATGAATATTGTGGGATTTGCTGAACGCACCTTAATAAAGATGGCGGAAAAGAATAGTCAGCGCCCAAAGTTAAATGACTATATCTCAACAGTAGAGCCGGAGTTTAATCTTGATGCAGTCGTGGCTAAAGTAGAGGCGCAGTTTGATGCAGTTAGTGTTGCAGAAGCTTTTGAACTTGCTGCAGTCGAAATTAGTTCAACGCTTAGCAGTATGAACAGAAATCAAAATATGGCTATCAAAGCTGCGAATACATTCATGCAACAGCAGGACGAAGAGTTACAGATGCTGTGGTGGTTAACGGGTGGTTGCAGCATAGATGAGGGTTGTACGTTCAACAAGGTGGCCAAAAATAATAAACCACTACTTTTTGCGAAAGAACTTGCTGATCAAACTGAAGTTCTACCAGGACCGTGCTCAATCAATGGGTTGTTATTTCGTGCAGGCCTTAAGGATACGGGGAAGTTGGCATTTATAGATACCATTAACGATGCTAAAGATGAGTGGTTAGCAATGCTCGTTGAAGGTATAGCCCCTTCCCCTGTTACTCAGCCAATCCACTTTGCCATCCAACGGCGACTGGAAACAGGAGCTGGAGAAACATGGGTTTCAGGATGGGCAGCAGCGACTGAACTGGATGCAGACCTATCTTTTTCTTCTCTGGAGCTCGGGAAGATGTTCTACAGGGAGCGTCTTCTTGTATTGTTTTCATAGGATTAATCGCCATGAGTGATAGTGAAGTCATAACTTGTAGTAACCCAGATTGTAGAGTCGGCGATACAAATAAATGTGTTGAGGGATTTGAGTTAACTGAATGCACATATTATGGAAAGGCCGCTGTAGCGTACGAGGAAGTCGAGTTAGATGAAGAGCAGAGTGATACTTCCACCATCGCTTTACCAATTGCTTCAAAACTTTCCATTTCAGCAGCCTCTCAATTATTACGTCAAGGTGAATGCAGTGTAATCGCAATTATCGGGCCTCACGACGCTGGTAAAACAAGTTTAATTGCAAGCATGTATGATCTTTTTCAAGAAGGGGCTGTCAATGGAGTGAAATTCGCATCGTCTTCGACATTGCATGCTTTCGAGCAAGCATGTCATGATGCACGTGCTGCATCACAGCGTGCTATTGCACATAGCGAAAGAACACCTCATGGTAACGTTGAGTTTTATCATATTGATGTCCGAGGAGGATCCGCTTCTGATGGTATGACTCTCGTTCTAGGGGATCGCTCAGGAGAAACCTATAAAGAAGCTGTTAATAATATTAGTGCCGCACATGATTTTTGTGAGGTCACTCGTGCTGATATAATTACTATCTTAGTTGATGGTGAACGGTTATTGGAGTCGGCAGAACGCCACAATGTTCGACAGGATATTGAGCTTATTGTTCAAGCTTTAGTCGAAACAAAGGTAGCCATACGTAAGCCTAAAATCGCACTCGTACTGACTAAAATAGATTCAGTAATTGCTTCAGAAAATAAGGAGCGTGTCGAACGCGATTTCAATATTCTATTGGAAAAACTAATTACAAATTTTGATAACCACTTTTCATGCATTGAACCATTTAAAGTGTCAGCATCACCAAAGCATGACGGAATTAAGCGCGGAACTGGTCTTTCAGAGTTACTAGACTATTGGCTCTGTCAACGGGAACATGATTGGCCTGTGTGCACCAATCTGGATTACACTTCAGCGCGTATGATCAGTCGCCTTACCGTACTAGAGGATTGAACATGAACGAGCAACATAGGTCTGTCGTTGTAATTGGACTACCAGGCTCAGGTAAAACTACATTCCTAGCTGCGCTTTGGCATTTAGTTAGTGGTCGAGAGCTAAATACACGGCTGAGCTTTGATAAGCTTTTGTCAGGTGATGCTACATATCTTAATTCCATTGCCGAACGTTGGCGTAGCGGGAAGGAACAAGACCGAACTTTTTTAAACGGTAATCAGTTGGTGAGTATCAACTTAAAAGATCAAAACGATTCCTCGCTACAAGTAACATTTCCAGATATAGCTGGTGAAGAGTTTTGTCAAATGTGGGAAGCCCGTGAATGTGATAATAACGTGGCCGGTTTTATAAAAGAAGGGGGTGTGTTGCTGTTTGTTCATGCAGATAAGATAATTGCTCCACAATGGGTTGTTGATCTAACAGCGATGTCGAAAAAACTAGGACTTGATATCCCTGACGGTCAACCTATCCCTTGGCACCCAAGATATGCGCCAACCCAAGTTCAAATTGTAGGATTATTATCACTCCTTAGAAAGGCACCACTAGACACTGGTCCCCGCCGCGTGGCTGTGATGCTGTCGGCATGGGATAAAGCCAAAGATGAACAATTAACTCCTGATGCATTCCTAGAAGCAAAGCTACCCTTATTAAACCAATACTTACAACAAGAAGCAGATGGATGGGAGTGGCGCATTTATGGCGTCAGTGCTCAAGGTGATGACTATGATAAACCCGATACTAAAAGTCCCTCAGCTAAAACAGAAGCGTTGCTTGATCTAGATTACCCATCGACTCGAATTCAGTTGGTGTCTGCGCAATCCCAGTCACATGACCTCACAGAACCTTTGGAATGGCTCATAAATTGATTGCATTGAATCCGAACATCAAAGTTCACCAAGCATTGCATGGGTATGTTGATGGTCATCGCGAGGTTGTGGCTTCAAAGAAGTTGAGCCCGCATGATGCCAAGACTATGCTTATCTTGAGCGATATATCCAGTTCTGGTATTCAAGTTTCAGAAGAGGGGTATTTAACCGGGTATCCTCTCGCAGAATCAGGATGTTACGCGATTGCAAAAACATGGCTAGCACCAGAAATGAAACGCCCTGGATGTGTATGGACGCATACACTTTTGATCGATTTTGCCGATTTGGCAAACCTGAATAGTGCTCGTGGGTTGTTTACTCTATTTAGACGCCCTATTATTGGTAAACTATCTGGTTATGATAGTCATTTAGCCATCGAATGCACATCTAATGATGCGGTTGATAGCACATCAAAATTAATAAATTCGAACTCAAACCAGTGGCGTCGACAGTTGTTGTTAGCCCTTTACGGATGCCCTGCTAAGCGTATTATCTCTACGTATCCAACTGAATTTGACCCTCTGCCTATTATATTAGCCGTCTGGTTTCAGCAGTGGCCACGATTGCGAAGAGCATTTTGTTTTTGTACATATACTGCTACTGAGCGCTCTAACGACCGAGTTTCTTTTGACCTCCAGCTTATTCCAAAAGAACGAAGCTTGCGGGGCCTATTCCCTAAAGCAATTGATATTGCTGAGGTATCAAGTTCTCCCAACAGATGGATTGATCACGCTATTGAGGATTTTGAGTATTCAGGGCTAGATTCACTGCGTACATTTTTCAGGCGTGTTGGTGGGGATGTCTCTGATGGAAGAAGAGCATTCGCGGAACTAACAATATTGCACAAACTAATTGAGAATAGTGGGTCACACCCCGAATTGTTTGATGAAATGATATCGCTCCTAGATGGTGGATCTATCATTTCATTAGTAACGGCTGCTCGTATTGTAGTGGCCTCAAAAGCAGCTTTCGAAGTGAATAGTTTGAGTGATAAAGCGCTCGAATTTTTAGTTTGTAATTTATCTCTGCTCGATAAAGAGGTGATACGCAGTCAAGCAGAAAATATAGGGTATTCAATCTGGGTCAATAGTCCCGCGACATTTGCAGGTTTACTCGACTCGGAAGGAGCAGAGAATATAGTCATATCCAGCACTATTGCTTCATTGTCTTGTAGCAGTTTAATTGATGGTATGCAGGAGATTGAAGAGCTTGTTGCTCCTGTTCTCGCTCTACGCCAAGATGTCCTCTTAGAGCCTCAATTTTGGGGGAGAGATGCAAATATTCGTAATATCGCATTTGAAGTTTTGCAAAATAGTCGAGATAAGTGGCCATCGGTAATAAGTGCGATGATGGTATCAGGCGTTGATGATGTTGTTAAACCTGCGTTTAATTATTTCGGCTTTTCAACGATTTGGTTGGTACTTGCTCAAAAACTTGATGAGGCAAAGGTGGTGATGCCAGAAAAGCTACTGCCTTGGCTTGATTATGCATTTTTAGATAAGGACTCATTGGCAAAAATGCTACTTGAAAGGCAAATCGAAAAGCGTCATTCAATAGTTACTATTGCACGCATGACTGCACCAGATAGCGTTCCTAATGCATATGGTTTAGATCCTTGGTTGTCGGTCATAAAAAATGTAGAAGGAGACTTGGATGAGGCCAATGAGGTCTACTTCATGTCCTATTTGCTCAGCCGAGCTCTAGGCCCAGCATCCTGTAGTCGCGCTGAATTGTCTGCACTCGCATTTGATCAGGTCTATAGTGCAACATTGACTAACTCTATAAATCCTGATGCTTGGAGTTTGCTCAATGGTCGTTTACCTTATGCGCCTTGGTGGGATTCTTGGGACCGTTGCAGGCGGCTTCGTCGAGCCATAGCGGAGCTTTTTGTATCTAAAAACCTATCGGCAGTGATATTTGGTCAGTTATCACATGATGACCGAATTTTTGAAGAAATTGCTGGCACCGAGATGCACCTTTACAAAGGTAGGCGTTACCTAAAGAAGGTTCGAGAAGTCTTAAGGGATGAAGGGGTTCAAAAATTTTCAAAGAGAATTCGTATTATAGATAAATTATTGAATTGACTTTTTGCTTGGTAAAAAGAGGTCAAACACTTTTAAAAATCATTATTAATTTCAATCTTAGCCAGTAGAGCAAAAAGCCCAATGACAGAACATCATGATGTTGCTATATCAAAAAAAAATAGGAAAAAAGCTATTAGCTTGATTCCAGTGAAATTAATTCAGCAGGAAGAAAAGTTATTGGTGCGAATACAAGCTAGTAAAAAAAAACCTCTAGCTAAGTTAAATTATTTATTCGATTTTATGTCAGAAATATCGAAGCCCTTTCAACACCTAACCCCCTGTAAGACGGGGTGTTCACATTGCTGTAACATTCGGGTTGATGTATCAGAACTGGAAGTTTTCAATATAAAAAAATACGCAAAAAATGCATCTAAAAACCGAACTACTGGATTAGCTATTGGAGATCCATGCCCATTTTTAAAGAACAATACATGCTCTATTTATGAGTTTCGGCCTTTTGTGTGCAGACGACATCAAGTGTTCACTCCATCGAGTGATCTTTGTTCGCCCGAACAAGATACTGGTCAGGAATTACTAGCTTTTTCAGAGGTCGATAAGTCATTTAACTATATTTTATCAGAGTATGGCTCTGTTGCTTTGACTGATATTAGAACTCATTTCTCTTGATGACTTTATATGTGGATATATTAAAGTAGAAAGCAGTAAATTGAATATAGTAAGGCTAAAATTATCGAGTGAATTTAATTAGAAATTACCTGTTCAACAAAGTGGAAGGCGGAATATTGGCTATGCAGCCAAAGAAAATGAGGCAATAACACTCATGTAACTATTGACAGGTATATATCTTATAAAGTGTATCATCGATAAAAAGACTTTGACGGAAAATATGGGAGCAGTATCATTAGGTCTGGCCAGTCACAACCTTAGTTTCAAAGAAGTTCCTTACCGACAACCAATCTGGAAATTGGTTTGAACCATACTTTATAATCATTCCTTCAAAAAAATCCTGCCCTTTTCCACCCTCATTATCATCAATGAGAAAATGCCCTTTGTTAAGCCCTTTATGGGCGGAGATAATTAATCTATTTACCGTCTCAAAACCTAAATGCTCTTCAACCCAAAGACGTTTCTCACTATAGCAAAGCGGATTTTTAACTGAGGGAGCCGTTAGGATAAATACGTCGAACTGCGCTTGTTCACGCAACCAATTAAAAGTCTCAATGGCATGAGGCAGAGGTTTTAGGTTCTGAAAGAATCCTGGAATACTTTGAGGATAAGTAATTTCAGGATGGTCTTGGCGGTGCTTGATATAGGCCGCTCTGAAATTACAGAGTGTATCGTCCATATCCACATAAATAATAGTGTTTTCTGTATTCGTGCTCATTAATATCCCAAATCTAATTCTTGATCGAGTTTTGATAGTTCACCTAACATCTTTAATCGATCTTCCTCTACCGTAGAGTCAACCATTTCAGTTTTATTCCTCACACAATCCAATATACGAGAAGCCTCTATGATGGTTAATTCACCCGTATGATACTGAGTATCTATCCATACATGGTTGCCACTAGCTACGAGGGTATTAGCCACATGACCATGAACCACTGCATCCACACCCGTTACAACATGTATTTTTCCAGCTAAGGCATCTTCAAACTGCCCCCTACTCCATAACCACTGCTCTTCATGTAGACTCGAGCCATTCACTATTTTTTGCCAGTCATTAGGTGCAGAAGCATGCACAACACCGATTTTGTATTGCTCAGTTTCAACGGTTAGTGAGATGCTCATATTATTTTGAATCAGCTCTGCCAGGCCTTCTAGATCGCTTTGGCTATATTGTTCTATCCAGCCACCACCAACATTTGCGCCAGTGTGAATGCTACGAGTCAGAGGATCTTGTAAACCATGAAGGAATAGAGACTCGTGATTGCCAATTACGCTGTAGATGCCTGGTGTGCATGTAGCGAATTTGATTAGTTCTGCGCTATGGTCGCCACGATCAATGAGGTCGCCTGTAAAAATCAGGATATCTTGTCTCTCAACAAAGCCTATCTTCTCTAGCTGTTTTTCAAGGGATACTTTGTCACCGTGAACGTCACCACAAAAAAAGACACGTTGCCCTGGCTCTGGCTTAATTACTTTATGCTGAATCGTCACCATAAAAAGAGATCCTTATTGAGTCA
>JQIA01002391.1_pt1 | contig 10043 bp, 9 predicted proteins | sample 811431 | NCBI WGS metagenome assembly JQIA01 (sample SAMN02998118, study PRJNA258478) | marine sediment metagenome | biome: marine; feature: seafloor; material: sediment; isolation source: oil-polluted sediment collected from 3 locations (0.5 km, 0.7 km and 0.9 km)... | place: USA: Gulf of Mexico ... | reverse complement strand
ACTGTTTAAACTCATTCGTAAAATGGGGGGAGTCATAATAGGCATTATCCAAGCTAAGTTCCGTTAAATTCATTTCCTCATTTTTCATGATAACTGAATTTCTAAACCTTAAAATCTTTTTGTATGCTATTGGGGAACAACCGATGTATTTATGAAATAATCTGTTAATCGTTCTTTCAGAGATATACATTTTTACTGCAATATCCTTTACTCTAATGGACACGTCATTTTGTAGAATTTCAATGATGTGTTCTATATTTTTCAGGTCTTTTTTCTTTACTTGTGATAAAAGGAAATTTTCAAGCAATTCGATTCTTTCATTTTCATTTTGTTGAAATAATATTTTTGAAAAATCATTCCAATTTTTATTATTCAAAAACTGAAAGGGTTCCTTAGCTATTTTATCAAAATTATCATCGAAGAAATAATTCATTCCTGTTGGTGTAAAATTTATCCCAATTTCATCCACATAATCTTGGTAAAATAAATGTAATGGTTTTAAGTATTTCCCTAAGACAACAATAAATGGAGCATTAGTATCTGCTTTAGTTACCTTTATTTTAAAATTATAATACTCGACTTTAGCATTTGCTAAAAAAACAATGGAACCAACATAATGAGGAAAAGCTACATAGTTGATAGGGGTAAAGGCTTCTTTTTTTAGGATGGTAAACTCAGAAATATATTTTCTTAATACCTCTGATTTTGGTCTATAAACATCATACATAACTCCTCTTCTTTTTTATATAGACACAACAATTAAGGAAATCAAATTGTGTTGTATAAATATTGCCAAAAATAGGCTAAAAAATAGGTTTTTTATGAGGACAATAACAATAGTTTATTTCTCTCTTTTAAATTATTTAGTCTAGGAGGGCTTAATTATTTTTTAATTTAGACCATTTCTTAGCCCATTCCTTTTTTTAATTCTGTCCTTTTTATATATATACTTGTGGTTTTGTGTATATATATCAGGACGGGTTATAATAACCCACAAAAATCTTGTATATAATAAGTAACGGATTTATACGCTCTAAATTTCAGATTAATCTAAAGGATTTCTCGAGGCTCTGTCTCGGGGTTTGCTTAATATTTTGAAGCCATAGAAATACTGGTTTCCTTATACCTTGAAATTTCAATATAATTCTACCAACTGCCTCCTGCTCCTCCACCTCCAAAACTTCCTCCTCCAAATCCTCCAAAGGAACCACTGCCAGATGAAAAGTTGCCGTAGCCACTACCTCCTCTACCACCCATAGCTGACGACATAAGGAGAAAAGTAAGAAAACTCATATTGCTCCCTGCGATTTGAGAACCTCTTGCATTTCTGAATCGTGAATAGGACATCACAATAAAGAAAATGAAGATGATTAAGGGAAATAGTAAACGGGAGAAGTTGGGTTTTTTACTAACAATTTGATCTGCAGTAAATTCACCACTGGCCAAGCCCATGATGACCGATGTCGCCTCGTCTATTCCTTTGTAAAAATCATTATTACGGAAATTGGGTTTCATATAGTTTTCAACTATTCTTTTAGCTATGGCATCGGGAAGTACCCCTTCCATTCCATAGCCAGTGGCAATAAACATTTTTTTGTCTTCTAAAGCCACTAAAATAAGTACTCCATTATCCTTTCCTTTTTCTCCAATTCCCCATTTTTCCGCGAGACGGAAACTATAATCCCCAATCTCATTCCCTTTTAATGAGTTAATCGTAACGACAGCTATTTGTGTAGAGGTTTCTCTGTAGTAGCTAACTAATTTGTTTTCTAGCGTTAACTTTTCGCTATCGTCTAATATGTTTGCAAAATCATTAACTAATTTTGGAGGGTTAGGCCGCTCAGCAAGATCTTGTCCAAAAGAAAGACTGTAAACTAAAAATGGTAATATATAAATTAGGTATCTAAACATCTTATTTAATTTATCCAAAAGAAATATCATCATCTAATTCATTTACATCATCAGATTGGTATGGAAAATGAGTTTTTAATTGCTCTCCTGCCATTTTAATGCCTGAGGACAATCCCATTGAAAATTCACCTTCTTTAAAATTATGTAGCATCATTTCTTTTATATTATCCCAGAAGTCATCAGGAACTACAGCATTTATTCCCCCATCTCCAAGAATGGCAAACTTATGGTCTTTTATAGAGAGATAGAACAATACGCCATTTCTTAATTTGGTTTTGTGCATCTTTAACGAAGCAAAGACTGCCGCTGCCCGATCCAATACCTCTTTTTTGCAATGATTTTCAATGTGTACACGAATTTCTCCGGAAGTATTTATTTCGGCATCTTTAATTGCACTTACGATTTGTTGTTTCTGATCTGATGTAAAAAACTTACTTGCCATAGGTATTAAAATTTAACTTCTGGTACTTTTTCCGAACCTGCATCAGCCTTAAATTGATCTTTTCTTTCAAAACCATACATTCCTGCTACCAAGTTTTTAGGAAAGGAACGAATGTATGTATTATACACTTTCACTGATTCATTGAACTTCCTGCGTTCCACAGCAATTCTATTTTCTGTACCTTCCAATTGTGACTGTAATTCTAAGAAGTTTTGATTGGCTTTCAAGTCAGGATAACGTTCTACCACAACCATTAATTTTGATAATGCAGAGCTCAGGCCTGCCTGCGCTTGTTGAAATTGCTGCATTGAAGCTGCGTTAAGATTAGTTGGATCAATGCTGATACTTGTAGCTTTTGCCCTGGCCTCAACTACTCCAGTTAAAGTTTCCTTTTCATGGGCTGCATAGCCTTTTACCGTACTCACTAGGTTAGGTATGAGATCTGCCCTTCTCTGATAAACATTTTCAACATTAGACCACGATGTTATAACAGTCTCATCATATTCAACCATACTGTTATAGCCTCCCGCAAAGAAGCGATAGATTATAAATACTGTTACGAGCAAAGCTCCGATGATTATCCAACTTTTTTTCACTTTCATTGTTATATTGATTTAAAGTATTTTATTAAAAAACGAACCGCTTTTCGGGCTGTAAAGCTACATATATTAAATTGATATCGAAAGAAAAGATGGACTCTTACCAAAGATTGAATACGGTTGCTATAATAGTAGTTTCACTAATAAAGAATGTCTTTCATTTAGCAGACCTTGTTCAAAGCAATTACTTTGTATTATGTATTAAAAACCGTATGAACTATAGCTTTTATTGCAGTACGTTATTATTTGATTAATAATTTTTTTATAGTCTTTTTATCTTGACTCTGAATGGTCAAAAAGTATAGTTGAGGTTTTAAATTAAATTCTAAATTATTATTGCCTTCAACAAGTGTAATATTTTTATAAACTACTTGTCCTATAGCGTTGTGTATCGTTAATACCCCAGAGTTTTGAATAGTTATAGAAAACTGATTTGATGCAGGGTTTGGATATATTTTGATTGCTTCATCCATCTCAGGATCAATTACTGATAAACTAGTAGTGTTCAATTGAAAAGATAAGTCAGCGGACCATATTGCATCAAAAAGGCCGTCATTATTTATATCTTCAGAATGTAATACGGATATGATAAGTGGATTTCCCTGTTGAATTGTAATCGGAGGACTGAAATTTCCTAATCCATCATTTGTATATAAAACAAAATTAAAATCTTTTGATATGATAATATCTAAATCACCATCACTATCAAAATCTTTAATGGAAGCACCATACCTAGTATTTGGATTATCATCAATCATTTGAAGGTTAGAAAAATTACCATTACCGTCATTTTCCATCCAACGGATCCCAGAAGTGTTGTTAGCTTCACTAAATAAGTCAAAATCCCCATCATTATCCAAATCAACTAAATCTAAAAAAAGGTTGCCGTCACTAGGGATTAAGCTAGATCTTTCGGAATCATAGCTAATTATTCCATTGGTGTTTTTATAAACTGAAATAATGGATCCTCCTGTGATGATGTCTTTAAATCCATCTCCATCTATATCTTTAATGGTGAGGTCAAAAAAATCTTCAATAGGACCTGTAATTGTTTGTGATGTAAAGTTTGATAAACCATCATTGTAATAGATGTTAAGCGTAGTACCACCAATAGCTATAATATCTAAATCGGTGTCGTTATCAATATCCGCAACTTGAATGTCACTATCAAAAAAATCAAAACCATCTATTGTATTTGCGGTAAAGGTGGTTGCATTATTGGTATACACAATTACTGAATTTGTGGCATCTCCAATACTAACAATGTCTATCCAACCATCATTATTGAAATCTCCAGCGGCAATTTTGGTAAAAAGGGTGCTTCCAGTTTCGATAATTGTTTCAGGGCCAAAAGTTAAATCTCCTTGATTTAGATAGTAGGAAATAATACTGGAACTGATTTTTCGAGTGACTATAATGTCTTTGAAGTTATCATTATTGATATCTGCGGTAATTATATTTGTAATATTGGCAGTATTTGTATCGATCAAATTTGGGCTTGAAAATTGACCAAAAATAGTTGATGTAGAGATAAAATGTAATAGTGTAAATAGGAATAAAGTTTTTTTCATTTTTTTGATTTTTTTTGATTGTGAATGATTTCGATATTGACAAAGCCCTTTCTGCCGATAGGTAGGCGACAGGAACTTTCTATTAAGCAGCGAAAATAGTAAAAAGACTTGGGTTTTAGAGTCAGTATTTTGTTCAATAGAAATAAGAAAATGTAGGCTTACTTATTTTTTTTTGTGATTTGATTTTTTAAATCTGAAAGTAAGGCAGTTGTGATTAATTGGATGGTTTTGTTATTTATGTTAAATCTTTAATCATATAAAGTTTATTGCTTGGGGTAGCACTTAATTTAACAAAAAATAAAACGAACCAACGGCTTTTAGCGAAGAGGTTCGTTTTTGTAAGTAGGGGATAAGGACTTTTGCAATCCAAACTAAAGTTCTAGTAGATCTTTGATTTAGTAAAGGCGAAAATTAGTTTCGATAATTAAAGAATTTAATCAATGTGTGGCTTGTTGGTTAATTTGATTATCCCCCAAGATATCAAAAATGATTCTCTTAGGGGATTATCCATTTAATTGAGACCCCAAGAAATTTCATTTCTAAGTATTATTCAAGTTTATTCTCATCAAAAATAACTGTGGGCGGCTCCCAAGTAATAGGGTCGCCTAAAAGGTTGTGCGGATAACTCACCACTTCCATGGTTTCGGGGATGACTTTAATTAATAGATAATCTTTGGCAGGGTTGGGGTAAAAAGCTTCCCATTCGGTTTTCCATTTGCCTTTGTTTTCCTCTGGAGGAACTAAGCTTGCATTTCCCTGAATCGTCACATAGCCGGTATTACCTTCTTCTACATAATACAAGGTAACCTTAGAATTCTTTTTAATTTGCGCGACTTTTCTACTATTGGGATTGGTACCCAACCAAACGGTAAAATCGTCTTCCGGAAGAAAGGGATCCATCATTCTAATACTAGAACGACTTTCATCGTCTAGGGTGATTAAGGCACAGTTAGCTGCAGTAGTCATAATTTCTCTTGCAGCGGTTTTTATTTTATCCGATAAGCTATCTTTTGCTTTTTGACTAAAACTCTTGGTAGGTAAAAAGAGTAGGAGGGTGAGGATGATAAAGAAGTGTTTATATAGCGTTTTCATAGCTTTTGTTTTACCGTCAAGTATTAAAGAAAGGTTTGTTTTATTCGTTATAATTCAAATACATCTTCCATTTTCCCAATTTTAAACCCTTGTTTAATTATCGCCTGACTCTCTTCACTAGATGGATTTAACACTGGGTTGGTATGGTTAAAATGAATAAAAATAATTTTACTTTTTTCTTCTGGGCTGAGGTCTTTAAATTTTTTGAGACTTTCCATAATAAACGGGTGAGGGATTTCACTCATATCTCTATTATTTAATTCCGTACCGCTATAAAAAGTGGCATCTAAAAAAGCATAATCTACTTTTTTTATTTCCTCGATAATATTTTTATCCCATTTTTCCCATTTATCAATATCTGGAATAAATAAAGCACTTTTATTTGGCCCTTTAATTCGATAACCTACGGTTTCTGAATATTCATCTCTATGCGGTACTAGAATAGGAGTGACCGCTATAGACTTTGATAGTTGTATCGGTTTTTCATTTTCCAATTCATGAAGAATCACATTTTTATTAATTACCAGTTGATCCCAAGGACCATTGTTAGATAGAAAGTATTTCATTTTTGGCATTACATATACCGGTAGGTTTTTGGCATTCATCGCCTCTTTACCTAAAAACATTAGGCCTGTATAATGTCCTATATGTGCATGGGTTAAAAAGATGCCATCTACCAAATCCTTTTCTTTTTCCGTAGTATAGCTTTTAAGCATTTCTATTTGAGAGCCCATATCTGGAGTTGCTTCAAACAGATAGGTCTTGTTATTTTGGGCATCTAATAAACCCAAGGAAATTACCTTCCTAAGTTGATCTGGATTTTTAAAAAGATCCATACAGCAGGACTTGTTACATCCTATTTGCGGAGATCCTGCGTCTTGTATAGTTCCTAGAAGGACAAGGGTAGTGCTTTTTATAGGCTGCGCTATAGAGGCTTTTTCTTCTAAAACTTTCTCAACATCTTTTTTCTCCGCACATGAAAGAATAAGAATTAGGAAAATGAAGAGGAAATATTTACTCATTTCTTTTTACTTTTTATGTTCTCAATCCGCTCTGCCGCACGAGACAGCAAATACCACCATTCTTCATTGTCTTTTTCTTCACGATATACTCTTACGGCACCTGCACTTACCAGTATTTTACGTAATCCATCTTCATCATTGTCCCAACCGCCAAGGTATTTTTTTAAGGTCTTAAAGCTTCTATCCGTAAATTTCTGATGCTTTAAAAAGTGTTTTGCAGATTTAATGACCATGAGCTCCGCTTTCGCATGTTCTCTTTGTCTTGCTCCAAGAATGTAGCTGATTAAACCCGTTAAAATTGCTGGTATCGTTGCGATAAATATCGTTTGCCAAAAACTCATTTCTTTTAATTTTTAAATATACTATTGGTTTTGTATATGTTACCCAACGAAGTTAATAAAAAGACTTGAATTTATAAGCTGGTGATGAGTAATGTGAGTCGTTAGTAGTGAGAAGTGAGTCGTGAGGAGTTGATTGTAGATTGGGGATTGTTTTTAAACAGTAAGCTCTAGTATCTAGCCTCTAATCTCTTGGTTCTTGGTTCTCGGTCCTAGGTCATAGGTTCTTGCTTTTTTACTTTTACCCATTACCTAAAACCTAACACCCATAACCTTTATCTCTAGTTTCTAGTCAGTAAACGATAATCAGTATTGGCAATTGTTTCTTGATTATTTGAATTCGAGTAATTCTATATCTGGAATTTGTTTTAAATACTTTTCAATAAAAGATTTATGTGAAGCTCCAATAATCACAACAATTCTTTTGCCTGGATAAAAAGCACATACCCTTAGAATATTAGCGGTCATTTGTAAGTTTCTCATCTCCCAAAGTGAATATCTTGCTCTATCTGTTCCTGATTCGAAGTGAGTTTTTAACCAAATTGCATGCTGTGCTTCAAAATCTTGTTTTTTATATGCTTCACTATTCATAAAAAGGTATAAGTCTAAAAGATCTTTATTCTCTACCCCAGAAGCAAGTAATTCAGCAATCTTAAGAAAAACCGGAGCATTTACAATATCTTTAAACTGATCCTGATTGTCAGTATAATCTTGTATAAATGCAGGAAAATGTTTATAAAGAAAAGATTCATCCTGCATATTATCTATTAATTCCAATTTCTGAATATTTTGATTTTGTGATATCCTTAAAGCCAATGAAAATATTTCGTTGCTAGAACCTGAATATTTCGACAAAGTCTCCATCATGTTTTTATTCAGATTAGAGTTCCTTAACATCGATTTATCCTTTATATATTCATATTGTAAGGTTGCAGTATATAAATCTGATGAAGCAATTGAGTATTCTATTAATTTTACGCGATCCCTATCGGTAAGGGATTCTTTTTTTAATACATCGGAGGTTCTTTTTTCAGCTTTTACAAATCCGATGCCTAGTTTTTTTTGTATGGAATCCGCAAACGAAAGGCGGGTTTTTTCATAATATTCTAGAAGATCCTCGTAAGCACTATCCTTTCTCGACTGAATATCATTAATGAGCTCCCCAGGCATTTTTTCGATACAAATTGCATCAAAGTCAAAAGCCTCCAGTTTCAATACTACATTATCTAGCATTTTTATTTCAAAATCCTCTACCTGACTTAAATGATAGGTGCCTAGAATTAGAACTTCCGTTTTTTTGGTTTTATTTTGTGCGATGAGATTTACGGTGAATAAAACATATAAAATTGCAAAGCGAAGCGTAGTCCTTAATTTTATTTTCATTTTTACCTGTTTTTAATGATGACCAATTCTTAGGTCTATAATAAAAAGACGTAAAATTTCCCAAAAGGGTTGCCTAGTCTCTTGGTTTTGGGTGTTGGGTTCTGGGTTTTGGGTAGTGAGTAGTGAGTAGTGAGTAATGAGACGTGAGTCGTGAATAGTGAGATGTGAGTCGTGATTGGGCTATAAGCTCTCTTGTCTCTTGGTTCTAGGTTTTAGGTTCTAGGTTTTCACCCATCACCCAATACCCATCACCTAACACCTTTTACCTAACACCTAACACCCATTTTAATTATTTAGCAACAATAAAACGTCTTTGTAAATTAACAGAATTATTATTTATAGTCATAAAATACACGCCTGTGGATAGACTTTCCATTTCAAAATCTGACAAACTAATTTGATTTACTCCTTGATTTATTGGAATCATTCGTCTGGAAATCAAAGCACCATTCATATTCATAATAGTAAATTGAGTCATTTCTGCTGTATTACTATTTATTTCAATGATACTTTGTTTTGTAACTGGATTTGGGTAAATGGTAGAAGAAGTTTCATTCTGGTTAAAATCATTTATACCAAGTTGTGTTACTCTAACCTCATTCATTATCACCTCTGTTATAGGTCGGTTATTTCCATCTACAGGAACATTTTCTATTAATTCTACTACATCCCAACCCGAAATTACTATCCCAAATACAGGATGTGCAGAGCTTAAAGGGGCGTTATCAAAATCTAAATGGATATTGTCTTTCAGGTTTATAAAAAATTGACTTCCTCCAGTATTAGGGCCAGAGTTTGCCATAGAAAGTGTTTTTTTAATATTAGAAAGACTTGCGTCAAACTCATCTTCTATAGTATATCCAGGTCCACCATAACCAGTACCTGTTGGGTCACCACCTTGAACAACAAAATTTGAAATAACCCGATGAAAAATAATTCCGTCATAGAATTCTTCCTCTACCAGATCTAAAAAATTTCCAGCGGTAATAGGTTTTAATTCGTCGTACATTTCCACTTCAAAATCACCCAATGTGGTATAAAAGGTAACGACTGTTTGTGCGTTAACAGCTCCAATAGAACCGATAATAAAAAGAAAATAGAGTAGTGATTTTTTCATGATATCCAGATTTTGTTTAGGGACTGAATATAAATGTTTTATTGCGATTTAAAAAGCGTTTTCTTAATTGATTCTTTAGTAGTGAGAAGTGAGTCGTGAGACGTGAGATAGGATTGGAGAATGTTGATTTTTGACTGGATTTAAGTTATAATTTTTTTTCACTACTCTTAGTTCTCTATCCTACTTTTTTTTAAAGTATTTTCTGCCTGTTTAATATGTCTTTCATTATGGTATATTACAACTCTATAGGTATCTCCAAGTCTTAGTTTTATAAATTTGGTGATAGAAATTGCAGTTTTGGTTTTGTCGAGATTTACATTTAGGGAGCTATCCAATAATTCAATGATTTGGTGTTGTTGTTGAATAAACTTATCTAGTGTTTGTATGCTGAGTTTAGAGTTGAGGGGATTCATAGACTTCAACGTTTTCATTTTATTTAATTCGTCGTTATAGGCAACAATTTTGCTGAAATAAGTGCCCAACCAATTGCTTTTAAAATGTTCTGCGCTCTTATACTTAGACGTTTTAATTCTATTGGTTATTTCAGGAATATAAAAATCTCCATACC
>JQIA01002390.1_pt1 | contig 10045 bp, 4 predicted proteins | sample 811431 | NCBI WGS metagenome assembly JQIA01 (sample SAMN02998118, study PRJNA258478) | marine sediment metagenome | biome: marine; feature: seafloor; material: sediment; isolation source: oil-polluted sediment collected from 3 locations (0.5 km, 0.7 km and 0.9 km)... | place: USA: Gulf of Mexico ... | reverse complement strand
GATTAATAGAACCTGATGTTCTGCAAACTATCCAAGCGCTTCCTGGGGTACAGAGCGCAGAAGAACGTGTGTCTAATTTAAACGTTAGAGGAGGTACACATGACCAAAATCTTATACTGTGGAATGGTATTAAAATGTACCAATCCGGACACTTTTTTGGATTAATATCTGCTTTTAATCCTTATTTAACAGACCATGTTTCAGTTTATAAAAATGGTACAAATGCCAAATATGGTGACGGTGTTTCTAGTGTAATAGCTATGCAATCGTCTAACACCATTAGCAAGTCATTTTCTGGAGGCGCAGGATTTAATTTAATTAATGGAGGAGGCTTTGCAAAAATTCCTTTTAATAAAAAAGTAGAATTACAATTGTCTGCTAGGCGGTCACTAACAGATCTAATTGCAACCCCGACTTACGATCAATACTCAAAGCGTGTTTTTCAGGACACTGACCTTTCAAATGTTCAAAACAATAGCAACTCGACTTCTAAAACTGAAAGCTTTTATTTTTACGATGTAACTGGAAAATTACTATATGATATTTCTAAAAAAGATAACCTACGTCTAAACTTTCTAAAGGTTTATAATAATTTAAATTATGAAGAGCAATCAAGAATTAATAATGTAGATGAATCTCTAAACAGCCAATTGACACAGCGTAATTTGGCCACATCTATTGAATATACCCACGACTGGAGTTCAAAATTTTCAACATCTGCTCAAGTTTATTTTTCAAATTATAATTTAGGAGCGACCAATTTTGACATTGTAAATAACCAGCGATTAATCCAAGAAAACGAAGTTTATGACAATGGCTTAAAAGTCCATTATAAATTCAAAATTAACGATAATACCATTTTAAATGGAGGTTATCAATTTTCAGAAGTTGGCATTAGTAATTTAGAAGATGTAAACAATCCGCTTTTTAGAAGCCATATTAAAGAAGTATTACGAACTCATTCTGTTTTTAACGAATTTAAATTCACATCAAACTCAGGATGGACTAATACAAGTTTTGGTTTACGAGTAAACCATTTAAATGAATTTTCTAAAACACTAATAGAGCCACGACTTAGTTTTAATCAACGTTTCTTAGGTTATTTTAGATTAGAAGTATTAGGCGAACTAAAAAGTCAGACCTCATCGCAGGTCATCGATTTACAAAATGATTTTTTAGGTATTGAAAAACGACGTTGGGTTTTAGCCAATAACAACAAAGAGAACTTAATAATAGATGGCAGGGTTATTCATGCTATACCCATAATAAAAAGCAAACAATTATCTACGGGAATTCATTTTAATAAAAACAATCTCATAGTAAGTGCAGAGGCCTACATAAAACAGGTGGATGGCATTACAACACGTAGTCAAGGGTTTCAAAATCAATACCAGCTAATTAATGCCATAGGGAAATACAAAATAAAGGGCATCGATTTTTTAGTCAATAAACAGTTTAACAATGTGAGTGCCTGGATTAGTTATTCTTATAGTAAAAATGAATATAACTTTGAAAACCTCAACTTTAATCAAGATTTCCCAAATAATGTAGATATGCGACATGCCGTGACTTTTGGGAGCACCTATGCTATTAACAAATTTAAGTTTGCCTTGGGTGTTAATTGGCATACAGGCAAACCATATACTGAACCAGGCGCCGATAACTCCATAACGAACAACTTCATTAATTACAATTCACCAAACAGCAGTAATCTCGATGATTATTTACGTACTGATTTTTCATCAACTTATACTTTTAAGATAGGATATAAGGCTGATGCTATTGCTGGTTTTTCGCTTTGGAATGTCCTAAACAAATCTAACATCATAAATTCATATTATGCTATTGACGATAGCAATATGATTAATAAAATTGAAAATTCATCCCTAGGTATTACCCCAAACTTTAGTTTTAGAGTTAGGTTTTAATCGAAATATTTTCATAACCCATCTAATAGATTAATCTATATTATTTACTAATCGCATTAAAACATGAAAAAGGCCATCAATTACTTGACAGCCTTTAACAATTAACAATATAAATAATATTTAAGGGCACGTAGATGGCACTGATAACACACCTGCAGTCGGATTAGACGAACTGTTTATCAATTGACCATTTGGATCATAAATTGTAAAAGAAACTTCCTCGTTATAACTATCGTCAACATATTCCCAAACCAATGCAGTAGCACCTTCTGGCACTACAAATGTTTGAGTACCACTTGAAACATCTCCTAACAAAGTAATAAAAGTAGTTACACCATCTAAAATAGCATTAACTCCTCCACCTTGCCAACCATCACCATAAGAATCTTCCATATTAATAGTATATGTACCAGCTACAGGCGGACAAACAATAGCAGAACTAAATATTCCTCCAGATGTAGTTGTCACTCCTTTTGAATCTGTAAAATACACTTTGAAATTTACAATATCTCCTCCTGTAAGGTTATCTACACTAGTTCCCAAACCCGTAACAACATCGGTTAATGACATACTAACATTAAACGGGAAACTTGCAATATCACTTATCTTTGAAAATGTACCACTGTTTATCGCAGCATGAATCTCGCCATTACTTGCAACTGCCCCACCAGATTCAGAAGCTCCAATTGCAAAGTCTACAATAGAATTATTAGGATCTAATAAATTGTATACAGAATTAGCCCCAGCAGTATAGTTAGGATAAATACCGTATGCATTTGGTGGATAATATGGGTTCTCATCGTCTTCAACAACGCAAGCATTAAATGCAAATAATGTAAGCGCTAATAAAAATAATATCTTAATATTTTTCATAATACGTGTTTTTTTAATCATTATTGAAAAATCCAAAGCTTGTCAAAAATAGTGACACCTGTTGGAGTATTTGGATTTGTATTGATAGACTCCTGTGGATACAGAACGCGTTCAATCAATTGACTAGCAACAGTAACACCCGCCTGTGTTACAGGAATCGCGATATAACTAGGATACTGATAATTGTGTCTTCTTATATCCGTCCACGACTCTCCATTCATAGTCACCATTGCTTTATATTTTTCGGTCATTATTTTTCCCATAGTAATTGATCCTGCTGTTTCACTTGCAAAATTTGTGATATAACCTGGTTTTAAAGCCAAATAATCTACTAGATAATCCGCATCATTTGGCTCTACTAAATCTAACTGAGCCATAATAGCGCTATTAAGAGCAGTTGCAGCTTCTGTTGTAGCTCCATTTAATCTAAATTCCGCTTCCGCTTCTATAAACAGTAATTCAAAATGTGTCATGATTAACTGTGAAGATGTCGCTGCACCATAAAATCCTTTGGGACCAATTGGCGAGAAACTTATATTGGAAGTTCCAAAACCATTAGACTTTCCGTTAAAGCCTACAACAGCGTCATCAACACTTATATCGTTCCAATATGATAGTCTTCTTGGATCATCGTTATCAACCAGCAAGTTCATAAAGTTCTCTGAAGCGATCATCTGATTGTTTTCAAACATATCAAACCAACCATTTTGATATTCACCTGTGTTATCATAGGTGAATTTTAAATCAGAATCAAAACTTGTAAAACCAAGATTTTTTGCTTCTTGAACTGCAGCCAGCGCTCTAGCTGCTGAACCTGCTGGGTCTTTAACGCTAAAATGATTTTCGTATCTCGCTTTTAATGCGTAAGCCAATGCCTCCCATTTATCTGCATCTCCTGCATAGACAATATCTTCAGTACCCATTGCTAACAATGACGTTTTATTAAAATCTGCAATAGCACCATCTAATAAATTCAAAATACTTTGATAGACTTGTTCTTGAGTATCAAATGTAGGTGTTGGGTTCTCAGAACCCTTAAGAGCTTCAGACCAAGGTAAATCTCCGTAGTAACTTGTTAAAGACCCTAATCCTAGTGCTGTAATAACTTTACTAGCTCCAACATGATCCCAAGCTTCTTGCTCTGTACCTCTAACAATAACATCGTTTAGATCTAAAAATCCATCCCACCATCGTGACCAAAGTGCATCATTATTTCTTATTTCATATTGATCAAAAGATATTCCGCTTCCGTGATTTCCAGCAAAAGTTTGGGTAAACAAACCTGCCCAAGTATCCCAGTCTGATCCATTGGTGAATCTTCCGTATTTATAAAGTATATAATCTGTCCCTGCCGTAAATGTAAGTGCAATACTTACGCTTGCCGGGTTGTTAGGGTCAACATTTAACTCTGATAACGATTCTTCCTGACATGAATTTGAAAGAAAGAGCGTAGGTAATAAAACTAAAATTATTAATATTTTTTTCATCTTCATCTTTTTTAGAATTGTAATTTAACTGCAAATCCATAACTCTTTGTTCCTGGAGCATTTATTAAGTCTACTCCTTGAACATTTCCAGCACCCAACGCATTTGTTTCTGGATCTACTCCTTTATAGTTCGTGTCTAACCATAAATTTCTTCCACTTACGGTAAAATCAACTCCTGTGAATGGCGTTTTCTCTAACCATTTTGATGGTACTTTATACGACAGACTAACATTTCTAAGTCTTACCCATGATGCATCCTCTATATGTGCCTCGTCAACAGATGCGTTTAAGTTGTGATAGTATGTATTAGTTAAAGGTGCTGCAATATTACTTTGCTGACCTGTTGATTCAATAATACCATCAAAAACAGCCGTAGCATTTCCATTTGGAGTATCCGCCGAATAATATCTGTCTTCTGTAGTTTTACTTAATCCTGAGTATACCCAGAAAGATTCTGAATCGTTAAGTATTTCTCCACCTTGTCTAAATTCTAGCGTGGCGTTGAACGTGAATCCTTTATATCTTAAGCTATTGTTTATATTCATAATCCAATCTGGATTTGGATCACCAAGAACTAGATTTTCCTCTTCAACTTGTGGGTAACCATTATCATCTAATAATAATGCTCCAGCATCATTTCTTTTATAACCTGCCCCAACAAACGAACCGTAAGGAAGACCAGGTCTAGCTACAATATTAGCGCCATTCCAATAACCATAACCAATGATAATTTCATCTAATCCGTCTGGAATAGAAATTACTTCACTCTCATTTTTTGTAAAGTTGAAAAGCAAATCCCATTTTAAGTCATTCGAGTTTCTAAGAATATTATTAAAGCTTACAATTGCCTCAATACCCTTGTTAACCACTTTTCCAGCATTGTCAAAATAAGCACCATATCCTGTTTCCGGAGCTAAAGGAACAGATACTACCTGATCTTCGGTTGTTCTGTTATAGTAGGTAAAATCAAGATTAATTAAATTATCTAAAAATCTTAACTCTGTACCAATTTCCCATGTTGAAGAAATTTCAGGTCTAATATTTGGGTTTCCTTGAGTTGTACTAACTGTAAATCTTGGTTGCCCTAAAACATTAGGATCTCTTTTACCATACACATCTGAAGTTGCATATAATCCTTGTGAATCATTTCCTAATTCTGCCCAAGACCCTTTTAACTTAGCAAAAGATAGCCAATCTTGATCTTCAATTAAATTAGATAAAATAATTGCTCCACTAACCGATGGATAGAAGAACGAATTAGCACCTTTTGGCAATGTAGAAGACCAGTCATTTCTTCCTGTAAAAGATAAAAAGTAAGTATCCTTATAATCGAAACTCATTTCACCAAAAACACCAATTGTTCTCTTTCTATTTGTGAGGTTATTTGATGTCACTGCAATAGCATTTGAAATATCGTTAAAACCACTTACAGAAAGTCCGTCACCTTGAACAAATAATCTATCATATAAAGTTTCATAAACATTATTACCAACAAGATAAGCAAGACCTAAATCTTCAGTTAAATCAACCTTACCAGTTAATAAAATATCGGAGTTAAAATCTTTACTATTAATTCTTACCTCATATAAATCTCCAAGATTGTTTGTAGTATTTACGGATGAAATTGGTCTTACCATACTTTTATCATCACTGTAAGTATCCATACCCACTTTGTAAGATAGTTTTAACCAATCTGTAAAGGCATAAGAAAAATTAACGCTACCAATAAATCTATTAACCTCGCCATCTTCAATTTCTTCATTTACTGTCCAATTTGGTTCTGCTACTGCTGTACTAAACCAAGTTCTGTTTCCTTGGGGGTCAATCCAATTTCTATTGTTAATATCCCACATATGGTGGTAGTAACCTAAACCTTGAAAACCGGTATCACCTCCTTGAAGGGCTGCAGTACGAGAATTAACATATGTTGCATATCCACCAATTTTAAATTTATCAGTTACATTATATTCTGCTTTAATGGTCGAATTAATTCTTTCGTATTCACTATTAGGAACAATTCCTTCTTGATTTCTTCTTCCTAATGAAGCATAAAAACTTCCTTTATCATCACCGCCAGACACAGAAACAGATGTTTGAAGTGTATGTCCATCATTCCAGAAGTTCTTATAATTATTTTTAAATAACGGAATGGCTTGCCCAGACACATCTCCTGACACACCATCACCATTTAAATCCACATTAATTCCAGCCGGAAAAGTTGGATTATTTGAATAGGCTGGCCCCCAACTCCAGTGAGTTACATTGGAATAAGCTCCATTTCTACCTCTAGCATATTGATATGTAAATTCAGGAATCTTATTTACTTCTTCAAAAGAAAAACTAGAATTTAAAGTAACATTTAAACCGCTACCCGTTTTTCCTTTTTTAGTAGTAATTATAATAGCTCCATTTACGGCTCTATTACCATATAATGCCGTTGCAGCTCCACCTTTTAGAACTGTTACCGAGGCAATATCGTTAGGATCAATATCGGCAGCTCTGTTAGTTCCAACAGTCTTACCATAATCTCTAAAGTCTGTTCCGTCGAGAACTCCTGAACTAGAACCATTATCGGTATTGTTATTGATAGGTAAACCATCGACAACAAATAAAGGCTGATTAGACCCAGAAATACTAGAAGAACCTCTAATTACAATATTAGCAGATGCCCCTGGGGCTCCACTTGAACTCGTAATATTAACACCAGCCACTTTACCATTCAAGGCATTTACAATATTACTCTGACCTGTGTCAGCCAAATCATCTGACTTAACAGATTGTGCGGAATACCCAAGGCTCCTTTCATCTTTAGATAAGCCTAAAGCTGTAATCACAATTTCATTTAATTGCGAAGCATCCTCTTCCATTGTAACATCTACTCTATTAGATGCTCCAATGACAATATCAACTGTTTTAAGCCCAACATAGCTAAATGTCAAAACACTTCCTTCACTAATATTAATAGTATAATTACCATCAAAATCAGTTTGAGTACCTTTTGTAGTACCTTTTACAATAACATTAACTCCTGGGAGAGGCATTCCAAATTGATCTGAAACAGTTCCTGTAACAGGTTTTTCCTGTGCAAAGGACGACAGTATTCCCAGAAAAAAAACCATCGCATAAAGTTGCATTTTTTTTACTTTCATAAATTTTTTGATTATAATTTGATTAGCACAATTGAAGAAAGGAAGGCAGTAAAATATTTGCTGACTAATTCAAATAATTTACTAATTATTGAAACCAAAGTTTAATGGATTTTTTAAGTAGTAAGTGTTCTACCACCTTACCTTTACAATTGCAAGGTAAAGAACGTTAAACCCCATACTCCGGGGGTTATCACTGATAATAGATTACCTTCCCGATGAAGTATTACTTAATGTTTACATTTAAAGCGCAGTTTTTAACTACTGTTAACACGGTTTTAAGATTAAGAGTTCAACAGTAAACAACAAGAATTTTAAAGTGAAGACCAAAACAAGTTAAGCCTATAATTTCTAACCTTCATTAACACATAATTATGTTAAAACAGAGCCAAGAATAGTCTATTTAACATAAAAATTGAAAAAAGATTTTAAGACTACGTCTTACTACCCATCTTTAACATATTAAGCAATAGTAGACTTGTGAAAGTAAAAAAGTGGGCCTAATTATTCTGTACATAATGAACATTACGTATAATAGGAAAAGTATGAAGCAAAAAAAGACCTCTAAATCGGGTCCATATTACCAAAAAATAAGATGTTCAAAAAGATTAACGGTAAATCCTAAACGTAATTGTTAGTTTAATTAAAAATAGGAAATTAAGCGTTTTCCATAAAATTTAAACTAATCCTGATCCAGAAAACAAATTAGAATTACCTTCTATAGAATTTTCCAATTCTTGATCAAAATCATCAGCAGGTTTGTGTTTATTAAGTTCACGATATCGTGATGGTGTTAACATGGTTTCTTTCTTAAATGATTTATTGAAAGTAACTTTATTATTATAACCAACCTCGTAGGCTACATCAATAATATTCATACTTCTCCGTAAATCATCCTCCAAAATCAATTTTGCCTCTTTAATCCGGTACTGATTAATCAACTCAAAAAAATTCACATCAAAATGTTCATTAATAACCTGAGATGCGTTATGCCTATTCGTATCCAGTTTTTGTGCCAACAATTCCAAAGTCAAATTATTTGTCTTAAAAACCTTCTCGTTATTTAATAAATTAAGAAGATTATCTTTTAACTCTAGAGAAAAACCATTTGTAAGTCCAGACTTTTGATATTTACCGTAATAGTCTTCGTTGTCCTGAGGAACATCATTGTTATGATTGGTTTTTTGCAAAGGCACTTCAGTCAAACATGAAAACACCACTGGCTTTGCAAACGCTGCATAGGCAATATACAGTACTAAACAAGAAAGAATAGCGCCCTGAATGTAGACTAAGTATGGCATATCAATAATTTCCAAAATGGACAAACCATATATCACATAACTTATTGCATAGGCGCAAAAGAAAACACTAATCTTTTTTTGCCATTCCCTAAATGTTTTTCTATTTGATAATTCCTGATATTGTCTCTTGTACATTCTAAAAATCAAGAAGGCATATACACATAAAGAAACAGCTTTACTTAAAAAGATTAAACTTCCTCCAGGGACAAGGTATTTTTTTATATTAAGCATCAAATGTAATTTCTCATTAGAGGCTAAAAGATAATATGGGAAAATATAAATGAATAAAATTAAAGATGGTATTAAATGCAAAGTATCCAATGCCTTAAACTTATAATTAGAAGACGTCTTTTTAAAATAAAAATACAGTAGTGGTCCATATAAAAAAGAAAACGTTGTTGAAACAAACAAAGAATTTGGAATTTGAAATCTGAAATTACTAGAATAAAGCCCAAGGTCGGCAATCAAAATAGAATGAAACAAAACAAACAATGCAATCAAAATATTCGCTGTCTTGTCTTTGTTGTTTTGAAAATTTAAAATAACAGATATAAATATTCCTATTATGGAAGAAAAGAGAAAGAACAAAACCCAAGAATCCAATTTTGGGCTAAATGTCTTTACAATTTCTTGATATTCTAAAGAGTCTTGTAAAACTTTAAATTCATGTTGATTTACAAAACTTAAATCCCCACTTACCCTAATATACTTTTCAATATGCTCATTGGCCTTTTCAATTTTTCCGTTTTCAGCATATTTTAAGGCATTATTTCTATGATAACTTATAGAATCCATATTCTCTGTATTCTTTTTAATTTCGAGAATAATTTCTTGTACGTAAGGAGAAAACACAAACGGCTCAGGGACACTATTTGTGTCGCCATATGCAGTGTTCGCGCTAATTAATAGAAAAAATAGCGCTATAACCTGATAAACAGTTATTTTGATTGTTGATTGATTGATGACTGACTAATAATTTAATTGATAATCATGTAAATTTATCTGATTAGGATAATTGCATATTACATATGACTCTAAATTCCTCAAGATGTTGCTAATTTATGTAATTCCCGATAAGATATTACCGATTTTATATTGATTCGAGTTAACTTTAACTTTTACTTTTGTTAAAAAGGCCTTTTGTTTTAGATTTTGAAAATATTATTCGCAAAAATATAATTTCAAACTAATCTCAACCAATATCATACTTAACCCAAATAATTGCCAAATAACATAACTATTTGAATTTCTAACAATTTAAGCTAACTTAACTGCATCTAACACACCTAAAGTACTAACATGATAACAAA
>JQIA01002389.1_pt1 | contig 10045 bp, 5 predicted proteins | sample 811431 | NCBI WGS metagenome assembly JQIA01 (sample SAMN02998118, study PRJNA258478) | marine sediment metagenome | biome: marine; feature: seafloor; material: sediment; isolation source: oil-polluted sediment collected from 3 locations (0.5 km, 0.7 km and 0.9 km)... | place: USA: Gulf of Mexico ... | reverse complement strand
GGTCATGATTTCTGTTGGGTTTAAACCTGTTTGTTGTTCCAGAAGACCTTCTAAAACAAACATGGAGTCTCTTAGGGTTCCAGGGATGACAATGCCATGAAATCCAGAAAATTGATCCGAGATAAAGTTGTACCAGGTAATACCTCTGCTGGAACCAAAATATTTTTTGTTAGGCCCTGCATTAACGGTTCTAACTGGCGTGACAAAACGCATCCCATCAGCAGAGGCCACTTCACCGCCGCCCCATTTCTTTGCCAGGGAGAGCGTTGCTTGATGGTTGACTAAGCTGGCATTTGATTGAGTTAGTGTTTCAGCTCGCACATAATTTTGTTTAACCCAACTTAAACGATCTTTCGTTAATGCGGGGATGTGAGATTTGATTAATGGCTGAAATCCAATATTACATGCTTCAGCGATGAGTACGGCACAAATACTAATCGACAAATCATCGGCTCGCGCATTGGATTCACTTACATGGGTAAATTCATCAAGAAAGCCAGTGTGAGCATGAATTTCTAAGAGTAATTCTGTGAGATCAACCTTGGGTAATAAAGCTGAAACTTGCTCACTAAGTAGTGTAAGGCTGGCCGGCTCATCGAGCTTGTCCAGATTGGTGATTGTTAATGAAGGGCGCTTACCAGAATGGTCAAGTCTGACGGCATCATTATCGTCAAAGTTAGCAGCAACCTGTTTATAAGTAGTGTCCAGTTGATTGGTTAAACGAGCAACCGCTTCATTGGGTTTAACTGGATGGCCTAGCGAACGGCAGACTTGTATTCGATTCGCTTGCCAATCAGCTCCTTGCAACAGTTTTGCTCTGGGATCGCCCCAGCGGTCGCTATTTTCGATAAAGACATCCCGTCTTCGTAAACTGTCCTGTAGTTTATCAAGAAAGCATAGCGTGTAACCTCGCTTTGTTACTCGACCTTCTTTATCAAAGACCAATCGTTTCCACGGATTAGTAATAATTTCTAGCGGTGGATCGTCCAGGGTTTGCTTGCGTGAATGACCTAACGCAGCAAGATAATCGAATGCGTCAAGCGTCACTTGACCAGCAGGAGCCGCTTTAACAGCAATGTCATTGAGTAGTCGTGGCAAGAACCGCTTGACCTTGCCATATTGCTCAACCATCTCTTCGTGGAAATTATCACTTGATGGACGAGCGATTGCATTAACAATGTCGATAGATTGAGCTAATTTTTCTTTGGATAATTTGGCATAGATCACTTCTCGCAATTGACTATCTTCGGTTTCTTCATTCAATATCAACGCACAGATTGCTGCCAACGCCAGTGCCGATTTATCTAAATCTTTCAGTGTTCGTAATCGCTTTTTCTGGCCGAGCTTTTTGGCAACTCCTGCGATCCCGGTAATCAGCAAATCAAGAATATCGATTGCATCATCGAGTGCCATGACTTCAAAAGCTTTAACAAAAGCCACTAGAATCGCGATACGTTTATTCTCCGGCATTCTGGCTATTTTATGCATCGAGATAACACCGGCATGACGGGCAAGGTTTTTGAGTCGCACTGGCGGAATGTGAGAAAAATCGAGACCGTGTAAGTTGAAGTCTTTTAACTCTAGAAAACGTTCTACCGCGACAATAAATGCAGGACCACTGATGGTTACCGGTCCTTTACGGTAGCGGTCAAAACGGGAAACTCGTTCACCTTCAGGTACCTGAAGCAATGTTTCAATTTTTTCTTTTTGCTCTGTCGATGGCAGTGATGACAACCTTTTCCATAGGCGGTTAATGGCTCTTTCACGTATTTCAGAAATTAATCGAGATAATGTTGATACACCAGGTAAAAGTATTTTATTTTGGACCAGCCAGGCAGTTGCAAAATCGAACATGAGGCTTGGCCTCTCATTGCTGATCCAGGCGCGAGCGTAGAGTAAACGCGTTAATCGAAATCGCCAGGGTGGAGTATTGAATTCATGGTAACCATAGTGAGCCTGTATCTCAGCACTATGTGTATAGCGCGTGGCCTTACGTGCCATATATTGATCTAATCCTTCAACCCCCGCATTCAATTGCTGCGCAATAAAGAAGAGTACGCTAGATGGGACGTTTATTGGATCGGGTAAAAAGGTACCCAGGAATCTTACTGTAGTTAGCTGTAGAGCAAACCCCAATCGATTGTAATCGCCTCTTCGTTTATTAATGAGGGTTAACGCCGTGTTGTCCAGGTGAAAGTAACGGGCAAGCTGGGCTTCATTAGGGTCTCTACCATAACGACCATATTGATTTTTTTGTTCATCGCTCAGGAATTCATTTGGCATATTATTGTTTCATCCGTAGGTATTGGTAGAGGATTTAATTATTCGAGAGGTGCACGGTGTTGGCTTCAGATAAACTCATAGAAATTCATCCAAAGCCAATACCACTTGTCACTATCACATATCGGCTAATTTCCCTTTGGAAAACCTGATATAAAGCAACACGAACAAAGTTAAGAAAGTTGCTGCGACCAGACCTCCGACAATAACCGTCACTAGTGGACGCTGAATTTCAGAACTTATCATCCCGGCAGCTTTCATCCGGCAACTCAAATTCAATCGTCGTATGCGCCAGCTCAAAACTGCTCAGTCGATGAGCAATCTCCGCTTTAATAAGCATTTGGGTAGCCTGATCAACAGCTTGTTCCAACACAAGGTGTGCGGTTAACACATGGTGTTCTCCATCCAATGACCACAAGTGTACGTGGTGGATTTCTCGCACGTTTTCCAGTGATGACAACTGCTCATATATTTTCTTGCGCATTCTTTCATCGGGCACAGCTTGCAAAAATAGGCGTGCCGTTATTAGGAGGGTTTTCGTAACATTAAACAGGATAAAGAGGGTAAAACCGATCGATAAAATGGGATCTAATATCGGCCAGTCTACAAATAACAAGATGACAGCCACAATCAAGACGGCAATCCAGCCCAAAACATCTTCCAGCAAATGCCAATTGAGTACACGCTCATTCAATGTTTTACCGTGGCTTAACTTGTAAGCGGCGTACCCATTCACACCAACACCCAACACTGCCAGTGCCAGCATCCCTTGTGCATCGGGCATCTCTGGATTGACGAGTCGGGGCAGTGCAAGTGTGAGCACCCACAAAGAACCCACCACCAGCACGACACCATTGATCAAAGCCCCCAATAATGAAAACCGGCGATAACCGTAGGTAAATGCACTGTCAGGATGTTTGTCACTTAACTTATTCAGCAGCCAAGCCATACCGATGGAGATACTATCACCGAGATCATGGACAGCATCGGCCATGATGGCGGTACTGTTGGTCAGCCAGCCGCCGATAAATTCGATGATAGTAAAACAAAAATTTAGAATAAATGCCCAGCCGATCCGACTGGATGATGTGTGTTGATGATGCTCATGCATGGTATATGTCCATTATTTTTAGCGTATCAACCCAGTTTTAATGATCGTGTCTAAACCTGGGCTAACACAGATGACTTTATCGCATATCCGCCAATTTCCCTTTGGAAAACCAGGCATAAAGCACCGGTAATACGAACAGGGTTAAGAAAGTTGCGGTCACTAATCCGCCAACAATAACCGTGGCCAAAGGACGCTGAATTTCAGAACCAACACCATCCGATAAGATCATGGGGATCAGTCCTAACGCGGCAACGATGGCTGTCATTAGTACCGGTCGTAATCGAGATACCGCGCCTTCGAAAACCGACTTGTTGATATCATCACCATCCATTTCAATCCGCAAGTTAATGGCCTCAACCATCACCACACCATTGAGTACGGCCACGCCAAACAGCGTGATAAAACCAATGGAGCTGGGGACCGATAAGTATTGTCCGGAAACGTAGAGTGCGACTATTCCCCCTATCATAGCCAACGGCAAATTCACTAAGATTAACATCGCCTGTCCCACAGAAGAAAATGCGAAATAAAGTATCAAGGCGATCATGGCGATGGAGAGCGGTACCACGATCATCAGGCGTTGTTGCGCACGTTGCTGATTTTCAAATTGGCCGCCAATATCCACTGAGTAGCCTGCAGGCAGTACAACTTTCTCAGCGATTGCTTGCCGAATATCTGCCACCACGCTCCCCATATCTCGTCCTTGGACATTGGCCTGGATCACGACGCGTCGTTGTACGTCATCGCGTCGTACTTGCGGGGGGCCTGACTCAATAGTAATTTCAGCCACATCTCCAAGTCGCACCCATGCACCGGTTGGAGAGAGTAAACGGAGATCGGCAATCGCTTGTTTGTCTTCACGGAAAGACTGCGCTAAACGCACATAAATATCATAACGTTCATTACCATTAATGATTTGACCCGCTTCACGACCACCGAGTCCATCGCGAACGAGCGCCATCACATCGCCAACCGCTAATCCGTAGCGTGATAACTGGCGACGGTTAGGTTTAACCACGAGCTGAGATTCTCCCGCAATTTGCTCCATGGCAACATCCCGTGCACCTTGAATTTCTTGCACAACCAGTTCAATTTCCTGACCTTTATTTGCCAAAACATTGAGGTCCGGACCAAACAATTTAATCGCCAACTGTGCTTTTACACCTGATAATAATTCATCCACCCGAGTGGCAATCGGCTGAGAAAAGTTCAGCAGTAAACCTGGAAACTGCTCGAGCTTTTCTTCCATTAATCCTTGCAGGGCTAATCGATTATCGGCACTCGTCCATTCCCCAGTGGGTTTCAATCCAATGTAGATCTCAATATTATTTACCGGCTCTGGATCCCCGCCAATTTCCGCTCGACCAATTCGACTGGAGGCGTACAAAACTTCCGGGAATTCTAAAAGCATGGCTTCAAGCTTTGGCGCGACTTCAAGAGCGGTTTTCAAACTGGATGATGGCGCGAGTGTTGCTCGAAGATTAATCGTACCCTCTTCCAATTCTGGAACAAATTCAGTCCCTAAATGAGGAATGAGCAACAAGGCAGATAGTAACAATGTTGTCGCGCCGCCAATGACCCAGCGTTTATGGGACATAGCCTTGAATAAAAAGCGGCGATAGAGTTTCTCCAATACAACGACGATGGGACTGGTCTTAACTTTGAGACCGCGTTTGAAAAAGTAACTGGCTAACGCCGGCACAACGATTAGAGCAACGACTAATGATGCCGCCATCGCGATCATAATACTCACAGCCATCGGTTGGAATAATTTGCCTTCGACGCCCTCCAAACTAAATAGCGGCGCAAAGACCACCATGATAATCGTTACCGCGTAAAATACGGGTTTGGCGACTTCCTTTGCTGCTTCCTGTATTCGCAAACCAACGTGTTTGTCGTGCGCGACATCATGGGGATCTTTATCGTCGCCCGGTAGCATTTTTGCGTGCTCAGAGTCATGCATTCGATCCGGTTGGCTCAGATGTTTAAATATATTTTCCATCATCACCACGGAACCATCGACCATCATACCAATAGCAACGGCCAATCCACCAAGCGACATTAAGTTCGCTGATAGACCGTTATAGGCCATAATGGTTAGTGCCATTCCTACTGATAGAGGGATCGAAATTAAAACTAATAGTACCGCGCGCACATTCAGCAGAAACAGTACCAACACAATGACGATAAACACAAAGGCTTCAATCAAAGCTTTAGCCACCGTGTGGACGGCTTTCTCAATTAAGTCGGCTTGGTCGTAGATTGCTTCAAAACGAACGCCTTGAGGCAGTGCCTGCTGGATAATATCAATACGAGCATTGATCCCATCGATGGTGGCCTTAGTATTCGCGCCCATACGTTTGAGCACTATCCCGGAAACCACTTCGCCTAAGAATTTCGCCTCACCGTTTTCCTGGCGACGAGTGAGGGTAACAGCGCCTTGCCTGATTTCACTACCGAGTTCAACCGTCGCGACTTCACTGATTCTGACAACGGTACCTTTGACTGTCTTGAGCGGAATTTGGCGGATTTCTTCTAGACCCGCTTCATCGTGGTCAAGCCAACCCACACCGCGGATGACCAATTGTTCCTGGCCTCGATCCATATACCAACCGCCCGCATTGGTGTTGTTGTTTTCAAGCGCATTAACCACGTCTTCCAGGCTTAGCTCGTAAGCTAACAACCTGGAAGGATTGATATTTACCTGGTATTGGCGCACATCACCGCCAAAGGACAAGACATCGGTCACACCATCTATGGGCATAATCAACAGTTTTACGACCCAATCATTCAGACTACGCAGCGCCATCGCATCAAAGCCAGAATCAGCATCGGCCAATAAAAGGTATTGATACACCTGTCCGAGCCCTGAGGTATTCGGGCCGATTTCTGGGGTACCAACACCTGCGGGGATCAGTTCCTTTGCTGACTGTAGTCGCTGGAAAACTAATTGCCGAGCAAAATAAATGTCGGTACCTTCTTTGAAAACGACGGTGATACCTGACAGACCCGTTTTAGAAATAGAGCGTACTTCTTCCACATCAGGTAGCGCATACATTACCGCTTCAATGGGAAACGTAATGAGCTGTTCGACTTCCTCTGAGGCCAGTCCTGGCGCTTCTGTGTTGATGGTGACTTGAACGTTGGTTACATCTGGAAATGCATCCAAGTTCAAGCGCGGAATAATAAATAGTGCTGACGCAGTAAACGTCGCTAGTGCAATTACCACCAATAACCGGTTGGCAACTGACCAGTCAATTAAACGATTCAACATGGTATTTCTCCTTTTCGGCTAATTAATGGTTATGCGGATCAAAACCGCCTTTGGCGATCTGAGAAGCAACAAAAAACGCACCTTTAATCACAACTTTAGTGCCTTGCGTGACGCCATGAATTTCACGCCATTTCCCCAAAGAGCGACCTAGTTCGACTTCGACTGCTTTAAACTGACCGGCCTCAACCTCGACGAATATCGTCCAATCGCCATCGGCACCGCGCATCAGCGCTGTTTCAGGCACCGCTAATACGGGCGCTGAAGTTTTGAACTCAAAATACACATCGGCAAATAGTCCGGGGTGCAAACGATGCGCATCATTATTCACTAATAAACGGACGACCCGAGTCCGCGTTTGTGGGTCAATGGTATGTGCTTCTTGGGTCACTTTCGCCATATACCACTGGCTTCCCACTTTCACTTTTGCCTCAGTTCCAGACGGGAGATGGAGTTCTGCGGTCGGCGTTAAACGCGCCTCAACCCAAAGCTCATGCTCGTCTGCCAATTCCATTAATGTGTCTCCCGGACCGACACGTTGACCTTGATGGAAGTCATCCATCAAAACTGCGCCTTCTGTGATCGCAATTAATGTATATTCGCCGAGCGCCTGGGATTTAGCAGACAAGAATTCGATTGATTTTTCAGAAAGACCATAGACTTTTAAACGCGCATAGCTCGCTTCATAATCCGATTGAGCTGTTACATAGCGTTTGCCACCAACGGCTTTTCGGCCTAAATTTTTAACCCGTTTCCATTCAGAACTAGCGACGCGAAAAGACGCCTGTGCATCGGCCACCGTCTCACTGAAAAGCGTCACCAGCGCTTGTCCTTTTTCAACATGATCACCAAGTGCTGCGTGGCGACGAAGCACCACCGAATCAACCCGTGGGGAGACATGATAACTGGTGTAGCCGTTTGCTTTAATTTCTCCCGGTGCATACACCTGATAGTCCATCAATTGGCGTTCTAGTGTCGCCACTTCGATATTGGCCAAAGCCATTTGATTAGTCGATAGTTCGACAGCTTCTCCATTTTCATCATGCTTATCATGGCCGCCATGTTCATCTTGGTGATCACCGTGTTCCTCTTGATGATCGCCATGCTCTTCTTTGTTCACTTTATTTTCATGGTCATCCTGTTTTTTAGTTTCATGTTCATGCGCATGTTTATCGGTTTCAGCCGATTGACTGGTTAATGGCAGACCGAAAAGTAGGCCTGTCATTAACACTGTTTTTAATATTTGATTCATCATATTTCTTCCAATTTTGTTTATTCGGCGCTATCTGCGCAAATGATTAAATTCGCGATAACTCGGTGTTCAACCAATTAATCCAGGTTCAAAGCCCCTATAATTGCTTTAACACAGTATTGAGTTGTCCGGATTGAAGTAACCAGTTGACACGGGCTAATTGAAATTGTGTTTGCAATTCAATCCCAGCGACTAGACCTTCCGTTCTTTGTTGGAGCGCAAGTAAATATTCTGTGGTGCTCATATCACCACTCGACCATTGCTTTGCTAATAAGTTTTCACTTCGCTCACCGCGTCCACGCATCAACGTTTTTAATCGCTCGAAGCGTTGCTGAAATTCCCCTAAGGTCGCTCGGCTCGATTCGATCGCAAATTGTTGTTTGCGTCTAATGGCACGATATTGTGCCTCAGCCGAAAGTGCCTCTTGATTGGCCGCACGCACTTCCGCAGTAAAGTTATTTCGGACATTCAGCGGCATCGAAAAGGTCAATGCAACAACATTATCATCACCCGTTTTGCCCGCATTAATACCGAAAGTTGGTTCGGCCTTGGATTCGAGTTGTGCTAATTGTGCTGATTTTTGGATCACTTCCCATTCAGCTTTTGCGGCAGTCACTGCAGGATGTTCATCGATCGAACGCGCTGTAGATCGTGGAATATTTAAAGACCAAAACGCCATAGGGATCTCAGCTTGATTTGGCGACCAGTCTAACAACAGCTCGCGCAATTGCGCTTCGCTTTGTCTTAGGCGAACCTGTGCGTGAGCCGTTTCATTGAGCTTTTGTGAAAAACTTAACAAAGCCAATTCAGCATCCACCTGACCTAAATCACCGGCGCTTTGACGCTTGTTGATTAAGGTAATTAAGGTTTCCATTTGCGTCTCTTGCTGTAGCGCCAATTTGGATTGTTGATTGGCTGCCTGCCACTCGATCAGCGTCTGTAGTGACTCAGCAATTTTCTGCTGCACCATCAGTTTATAAGCTTGACGGGCGGCTGTACGACTAAAGCCCGCTTGTTGGGCTCGAGTGCCGCGTTTATCCCACCAGTCGATGGTCTGACTGAGCCCCACGCTATAATTATCGTTGTCTCCCTCACGTTCAAACTCGGTTTCAAGTTCGGGATTATAGAGCGGGTTTTGTCGACCTTCGGCCGTTGAAAAAGCAGCGTTCATTTTTTCTTTGGCCGCAATGATTTCAGGGTGCTGCTGGATTTGATTTTGAAACCAACGCGCCCATGATAAATTCGGGGACGCAGCATACACGACTCCTGATAAATTCAGGGTACACAACCACCCTAAAATTAAGCATTTCAGTAAATACTTGTACATAGATTTGTCCTTCTTAACTATCTGATGTTTAGTCAACCAAAATCAAGTTTCCCATAAATAATGATTGAGGTTTTCAGCGCTCAGTGGACAGAAAATACCTTGGAGTATTGTGGTCGTATCGCTAGACACATCCAAACACTAGGAAGTAATTCAACTGCCAAATAGGCTGAAGACCAAAACTTTGATTTTGGCTATAAATAAATATTTTGCTAATTGACTAAACGATAGGAGGACGCAGTTCTGGGGAGTACAGGTTGGAAAGATATTCGGAGTGAAATACTAAGGCCGCTTGATTAACCAAAGCCAAATTTAAGCTGTCACTTTTAGCGAGTACACCAAAATGAGACAAGTTATGACAATGGCAGCAGTGATGGCAATCAAATTCCACACCGGGAAAAGAATAAGGCTCTTCATCCATTTCTGGAATTTTATTGGCCTCTTTTGAACCATGTTCATGCTCAAACTCAAGATGCTGGTTGCCATCTTGATGGGATTGATGATCATCGCCCGCCATAGCACCCACTGATTGCATCGCAATCATGGCTATGAGCAGATATGACAACCATTTTTGAATCATGAAAATTGCTCTTATTCTAAATTATGTAAATTAGTAAAATTCTTGCCAAGTAGCCTATCAAACTTTATCGTTGTTCCAAAGTAATAATTTGGCTCGAACTGAAATAACCATTGAAGGCTGTTCTCTCGATTGAGGTACAATCTCCTTTTACGACAGGGATTATTGTCAGAATCCCTGTAACCGTGCGTCAGCAGGATGTTGACCGCCTTGATGCCCTTCGGCAGTAA
>JQIA01002388.1_pt1 | contig 10046 bp, 9 predicted proteins | sample 811431 | NCBI WGS metagenome assembly JQIA01 (sample SAMN02998118, study PRJNA258478) | marine sediment metagenome | biome: marine; feature: seafloor; material: sediment; isolation source: oil-polluted sediment collected from 3 locations (0.5 km, 0.7 km and 0.9 km)... | place: USA: Gulf of Mexico ... | reverse complement strand
TATTATCAAGATGTTCTAGAAAAAATACCAACGATATTTTATGCTTGTGCATTCTTTGCTAACCTTGGATTCATCTACATGCTTTTTTATAATAAGAAATAGCTGTAACATAATTGTTGACGATATAAAACATTGGCGTGTTGTTATATCTGATATTATGCTAAATAGCCTGAAATATGGCTATACAGTAATTACTCTGTATTTGTACTACGTTATGTTATGTTACATTGCTTTGGTAAAAGCAAAGCACTACAAATAATTCCTTTAAAAAATTTATTCTAAAAAGTTTCTTTTACACTGTTAAAGGAACACTCTTTATGTGATGACGTAATAGGGAAGCATAATGTGTGTGGAACGAACTAATAAATGAAATGTTGAAAATATGAAAATAGTAACTTTAATAGAACGAACAGAGATTAATGTACGCCAATCGACAGCAATTTACATTTTATCGAAAGTTATTAAAAAAGACACTTTTAAGTTATAGTTTTATATTCGTAAATGAAACATAAAGTAAATCTTAGATAAAATAAGGTCAATAAAAAGAAACATTTACAATGATAATTATTTCAAATTCACATGAATTAGAAATAATTAATGAATATTTTTTGAATTTAAAATATCTAAAGTACATTTTATTGAATACGAGATTTTTAAAACTTGCAAGTAGTAAGGCTTTTATTTTGGCGTTGGCGAGCGGCTGTAAAGTATTAGTGAATTTAATAGATACGAATAGTTGGAAAGCTAATCGCTTAGAATCCTCTATTTGAAAAGTTATTGGTATTGTTACAGAATATTGAAATTACGGTAAGTCTATTATTACATAGAATTAAGAAAGATTAATGACCCTAGCAGGATTTATATTTTGTAACGGATAGTCTGTGGGATATTTAACATAATACTGCATTATAGGTATCAAATAAGTTCTGGACTTCATAGCCGTAATTACTTTTAACAAAATAATGGCCGATATAAACCTAAAGGTGTTATATCTCTTATTATGTATAAATAGCCTGAAAACGACTATATAGAATTACTATGCATTTGTACTATAATGTTCTGCGTTACTTTGCTTAGGTAGAAGCCAAGCAATACAAACAATTCCTTTAAAAAATTTATGCTAAAAAATTTCATTTAAAAAAGTTAATGGAACACTCTTTTCACGCAACGACAATAGGAGAGTAGTGAAATGAGTGTGGAATGGAAACTTGTTGAAAATGACATTTAACCCTTTTATCTTACGTTCCTGTATTTTTCCTTTCACTATTTAAAAGTATTTTGTTGCTTTGCCTAAGAATGAATATAAACGGAAAAACAACAAAAAATACTTCTACAAATACCCTATATTGGAAATGTCAATTTTTAGGTTGGTGCACTGTTTCTACTTATTGGGCATACACGGTTTATACACGTGATAACTATGGCGTGACATATACCTTTTTAAACTATGTATTAGATGTGTTTATTGGAATCTCCTTAACGCATGCTTATAGAGCTTTTGCGCTGAAAGCAGGTTGGAGTCAATTGCCTATTAAAAAGTTACTTTCTCGTATCATTCCAACTATTTTCTTTCTTTCTGTGGTTTATGCATTTTCAGGAAATGTAAAATGGTATATATACTGGACCTATATTGCAGGAGAGCACAAAGATTTATGGGATTCACTTGTTTATTGGGACCCGATTTTTCTTACAGGATTACGCTTAATATCCATTTGGATACTTGCCTATCATTTATATCATTATTATCAGAAAGAAGTGGTAACAGCACAAGATAATGCCCGATTATCTATTATAGCAAAACAAGCCCAACTAGATAATCTATCGGCACAGTTAAATCCCCATTTCTTATTTAATTCACTGAATTCAATTAAATCCTTAGTCATAGAAAATCCCGATACCGCAAGAAGAGCGATTGATTTGTTGTCCGATTTACTGCGATCCTCTTTGTATGAAAAGGATACCTATTTAATTTCAATTAAAGAAGAATTGGCCTTAGTAAAAGATTATATTGAATTAGAAAAATTACGATTTGAAGAACGTTTGAAATTAAATATAAACGTACCAGAAGAGTTGCTCCATGTTAAAATCCCTACCTTGAGTATCCAATTATTAGTAGAAAATGCGATTAAGCATGGTATTGATAGGAGGATTAACGGAGGTGTGGTTAATTTAGAAATTTTGAAAGAAGAGACACAACTCTTTATTCAAGTGCAAAATCCTGGTAAAATCTCAGAATTGAAAACATCCGAAGGATTGGGCTTAAAGAATTTACAGGAACGGTTAAAAATTCAATATAAAACCAATGCTTCCTTTAAATTAAAGCAATTGGATGAAGGTACAGTTACTGCAACCATACGATTACCCTATACACACTAAGTTATGAAAACATTTAAAACTGTAATTATTGATGATGAACGATTGGCTCGTGAAGAGGTGAAACGGGCATTAAAAAAGTATTCAGAATTTGAAATTGTTGGAGAAGCCAATAATGTTGATGAGGCTATAAAAGTGATACGTATGGAAAATCCTGATATTATCTTTCTTGATATTCATATGCCAGAAAAATCAGGTTTTGATTTATTGGAAGAGTTAACAACGGTGCCAGAAGTGGTATTTACCACGGCCTATGATCAATATGCCGTAAAAGCCTTTGAATTAAACGCCTTAGATTATTTAGTAAAACCTTTGCGTGAAGAACGCTTTGCTAAAACAATTGAAAAAGTAAAACAGGAATTACTAGAAAAAGCAAAGGTAACATCTACTGTCTTATCCATGCATCGTAAGATTTTTATCAAAGATGGAGAAAGCTGTCATTTCATTCCACTTACAGAAATTCACTTTATTGAATCTTTAGAAAACTATGCGCGTTTGTATTTTGGCGATAAAAAAGCAATGATAAAGCGATCGTTAAATCTCTTAGAAAAAAAGTTAGATCCCACAGTATTTTTTAGAGCCAATAGAAGTCAGATTATCAATACACAATACATCAAAGAAATTAATCCTTATTTTAATAATAGACTTCAGATTAAGTTAATATCTGGTGAAAAGATCGAGGTTTCTAGCCGGCAATCGGTAAAATTTAAAAATTGGAATAGCTTATAAGTGAATATTCGTTTGATTTTCTGACGTTTATTTGTGTTTCTGTACGTTCCTGTACTTTCTCTTTTTAGATTGAAATAACCATCTTTACTTTGCTCTATAAATAATAAAAAATAATATTATGAATCATTTTAAAAGAAAACATCAATTACCAATAATACTATTTGTTGTAGCCGTTGCAGTATTATATTCTTGCTCTAACGAAACAGTAACAATTACAAAGCAACCAACCTTATCTGATTATACAGTTGGAGAAAAATGGGTTTGGAAATATAAAGGAGTAACAACCGAGGGTGAAGTACGATCGGATGGAGAAGATACAAGTAAAATAGTTAGCGTAGACGGTGTTTTAGGCATGGTAATCGAAAATGATACCATTCCAGTAGCAGACATTGTGAAACCAGAAATAAGCAAAACGCCTAAATATAACTGGCCTCTTGAAGTAGGCAAAAAATGGAAATATGAGAGTAATTGGACAAGTCAAGATGGTACAACAGGATCCCAAAGTCAAGATGTTGAGGTTTTATCTTTTAAAGAAGAAACGGTAGAAGCCGGAACATTTATGGCTTACACAATTCAATACAAAGGTAAAATCACGAATTCGAGAGGATATAGTGCGGGCGTGGAAGACGTCTGGGTGTACGCTCCTGCTTTAAAGAATTTCATAAAGCTTACTCAAACTCAAGATGATTTTTTGTACATAGAGGAATTAATCAAGTATTCAAACCCTAACAAGAATTAATCAGTACGATGAAAAAATTAGGATTAGTATTGCTATTGATTTCACCACTAATTTCATTTAGTCAAGAATTAGAGTTTAACAAAGTTGACTTAACCAATTCTATTTTAGTTGCAGGAAATATGCAACAATTGGCAAAAGGGTTGGGTACACAAGAATTATTGCCTAGAGATTTGTATAGAGTCCATATTATCAGTGGTAATTATGCTGAATCTATTGCTGTAATTGAAAAATTATACAAGACTAGTGCTAAAGACGAACAATTATTCTTGGATTTTTATGCACTTTATGCCAAAGCAAAATCAACGAATAATTTTGAGGTTTCGTTTCAAAAATTCTATGAAGACTACGTTAAAAATGCTGGTGACATCCATGTAATTGAATTGGATTTGGCGATGGTTATTAGAGATAGAACAAATCAATACATTACAAATTTTAATAATGCTTATAATGAGATTAACAATGGAACTATTTCTATTGAAGCGGCAAAAGAACTAATTAATTCATATTACTTCAAGGTTGTTTTTTTAGAAACAAAAAATATTACTGCTGAAGAAATACATAAAGATCACGAGCGTAGATACGATATTGATGATTCAATTATCATTCCAACCAAAGATGGTGCAGAAATTTCCGCTGTATTGGTGAAAAGAAAAGGAGAGAAGCACATTAAGAATTCAACTTTGTTGGCATATTCTATTTATGCAGAAGAGAAACCATTATGGGCCATGCTATCTGCTTCTAAAGGGTATGTAGGAATCATTGCCAATACTCGAGGTAAACGAAGAAGTCAAAGTGAAACTATACCTTTAGAACATGAAAATACAGATGTTTACGAGGTGTTGGATTGGATAAGTAATCAAGATTGGTCTAATCAAAAAATAGGGATGTATGGCGGTAGTTATGATGGATTTACGCAATGGGCTTCTATGAAGCATAACGTACATCCAGCATTAAAAACCATTGTGCCTTCTGTAGCCATTGCACCAGGAATTGATTATCCTATGGAAAACAATGTACTGCATAATTTTTCGTATTCTTGGTATTACTTTGTTACCAATAACAAATATCTAGACAATGAGGTTGTTGGTGATTATAATCGTTGGAATAACTTAAAAAATACGTGGTATAAATCTGGAGTAGCATTTAATAAGCTCGATAGTTTGGATGGCGAGGTGAATAAATTATGGAATAAGTTCATGATGCATCCTAGTTATGATGATTTTTGGAAAAAGATGATTCCGTATAAACAGGAGTTTGCCAAAATCGATATTCCTATTTTAACCATTACAGGTTACTACGACGATTCGCAAAGAGGAGCTCTGTATTATTACAATCAGCATCAAACATATGCAAAGAAACCAAATCATTATTTGTTAGTGGGACCTTATGATCATTATACGGCGCAAGATAAACCAATGAAATATCTGAGAAATTACAAACTTGACGAAACTGCGTTGCTAAACATTCGTTACGAAGTAGTATATCAATGGTTTGATTATATCTTAAAAGGGAAAGGGAAACCTGCTATTTTAAAAGACAAAGTAAACTTTCAGGTAATGAATACGAATACTTGGATGCACAAACCAAGCTTAAGTGCCATGACCAATGATACCTTAACGTTTCATTTAAGTGCAAATAGGAAAGAAGAATTTTATGCTTTAAAATCAAAAACCAACGCTTCTAAGATAGAAATGACTGTTGATTTTAAAGACCGAGAAAGTATGAATAACACGGAGTTTTATCCTTGGCCCTTAGAACGCGAAAACATCAATTTAAAGGATGGTTTACTTTTCAAATCGGACGTATTGACTGAAGACACAATTATAAACGGCTCCTTTTTTGGCAATTTAGAATTTACAACCAATAAAAAGGATGTGGATTACTCGGTAATTGTATATCAATTAACTCCAGAAGGTAAGTATTTTCACTTGAGTTATTATATAGGCAGGGCGAGTTTTGCAAAAAACAATGAAAAAAGAAACCTGTTGACACCGAATGAAAAGACTCAGGTTTCATTTGATAATTCTAAAATAATCAGCAAAAAATTAGTGAAGGGTAGCCGTATTGTTATTGTGGTGAATGTAAATAAAAACAATAATGCACAACTCAATTATGGTACAGGAAAAGAGGTGAACATAGAAAATATCAAAGATGGAGAAATTCCTTTAGAAATTACGTTTACTGGAAATAGTAGTATTTCTTTGCCAATTTGGAATTCAATAAAGTAATAATCATCCACCGGATCATTAAATACTAAAGTGTACAATTGTACAGAATATTATAATTAAACGAAATCTTATTTGATAATATTAATTAAACAACATGTTTAATGACCCGTGGATAATGTTTGCAATGAAATAGTAATCCTTGTGGGATATTTGATATAGTCTAGAATTATAGCGACCATTTTAATAATAGTGCTAAATACTATATAATCGCCAGCGCGCCATCATTCTTAAATATTACTTCATCCACTAGATAAACCAATAATGCAAAATGTACTGCGTTATGTAACTTTGCTCGGGTGAAAGCAAAGTTTACTACTAAAATATTACTGAAAAGTTTTTTCTCAAATCTTTCTGAAAGTGTAATGAAACACTCTTTTTACGAAACGACAATAGGAGCGTAGTGGTATGTGTGTAAAATGATATAATCTTACGAAGGTGCACTGAGGTTAACTAAGGTAGACGTCCCATGAACTATCCATGAACTATCCATGAAGTATCTATGGAGTATCTATAAAGGAGCTGTAGAATGAATTTTAATGTTTTTTCTCACGGAAAATGGTGAGGAATAATATTCATCATCAAAAACAACATATTTATCTATTAAACAAGTTGTTTTGTCGACAGCTTACTTAAACATTTGATAGTTTGATACTTTTACAGTCAATTAATTATTGAGAATTAATAAAAATCAAAAAATCATGTTAACACGTAAAATTATTTTAATAGTACTTTTTATAAGTATAGGATTCAGCTCTTTGAAAAGTTTTGGACAAGAAGTTGAAAAAATTCAAATTGGCACTAAATTTAAAATGAACTCTAAATATTTAAATGAAGAAAGAACGTATACTGTTGGTTTACCAAAATCATATCATACTAATTTAAAAGAATATCCAATCTTAGTTTTATTAGATGGTGATGAGCATTTTATAGGAGTGTCTGGAATTGTTGATCAAATGAATCAAGGACGTTATCATGGTCATATTCCAGAAATGATTATTGTAGCTGTAGGTAATACAGATAGAACTCGAGATTTTACACCTACTAATTCTATTACTTTTCTTGATGGTTCGCAAAAGCCTCAATACCAGCAAACAAGTGGAGGAAGTGCTGCTTTTCTGAAATTTCTAGAGAAAGAACTTCTAGTTGTTATCGAAAAAAAATACAGAACAAATTCTTATAAAACATTAATGGGACATTCTTATGGAGGCTTACTAGCAGGATTATCGTATTTATCAAAAGATAGCACTTTTGATAGTTACCTTACAATTGATCCAAGTTTTTGGTGGGACAAGCAAATAATATTGAAGAAGATGGATGCTGTAAAAACGGAAGCTTTAAAAGATAAGAAAATGTACATCTCATCTGCTTACAACTATAAAACATGGAAAAACTTTGGACTATCAAGAAAAGGGCAAGACTTATTCTTTGCAAAGTTACAAGACAGAAATATTCTTTCTCCAAATTTAAAAATACAATATTTTGAAGATGAAGATCATTGGACAGTTCCAACAATTAGTATGTATCATGGATTGAAATTTATTTATCAAGATTTTTACATGAAAGATATGAAAACCAACTCTGTAGAAAGTATTATTAAGTATTATAAAAGTAGGTTTGGCGGGAAATTTTCACCTCCAGAAGCATCAATAAATTCACTTGGGTATCGATTCTTAGGATCTAAAAACAAACAAGATAAATTAAAAGCACTCAAATTATTTCAATTAAATAGTGATAATTACCCGAATTCATCCAATGCTTTTGATTCCCTTGGCGAAGCTTATTTAACAAATGGAGATAGCAGAAAAGCTCTTGAAAACTATAAAAAAGCACTAACATTGAATCCAAAAAGTAAGATCTTGAAACAAATTATAAAAGAATTAGAAAACAAATAAATTCTTATTCAAGAAAAGAGAGTGCTTTTAAATTTAGTGTTTTATTTTAAACACCTTAGTTGTTTCATTACTTTTACGTTTTCAAATTTGAAGTATGAGTTATCTGAATAATATTACCGAATTAATTCAACATAAAAGAGTACTTCAACATGTCTTATTTTGGTTTGCTATTTTATTAATGACAATTCCAAAGATTTTAATTGAGCAGCAGCAAATATCCTTATTAGGTTTTTCGGTTAGTGTTTGTTTATTTATATCTCAAGTATTGGCTTCATACTTTATTGCATATTTTGTGATTGCGAAGTTTTTGTCGAAAAAAAAATATATTATTTCATTTATTCTGTTTGTAATTAGCACCTATTTCTTTTTAGTTTTAAGTAGGGTATTGGTAGTTCGTGTAGCTGAACCATTTTTAAGAAAACCTCCTTTTAATCAGGAGACTATTTTGCAGATAATGTCAGATATGAAATACTTGTTCATGTACTATTTACCTTCTATTTACTCAACAGTTCTAATCTTTCTTTTTGTAAAATATTTCTTTAATTTTAAGACGGCAAAAGAAAAAGAATTAATCTATAAAAGTGAAAAAGCAGCAATAGAATTAAAGACATTAAAGACGCAATTAAACCCTCATTTTCTATTCAATACGTTGAATAACATTTATACTTTATCACTTGATAACTCTCCAAAAACACCAAAATCTATTGAAAAGTTGTCTAAAATTTTAGATCATGTTTTATATAGGTGTAATACTAAATTTGTGCCTTTATCGTCAGAAATAGAATTGATAGAAAATTATATTGAACTAGAAAAATTACGTTATGACGATCGGTTGAAAATCAATTTTAGAACAAAAATTGATCAAGAAGGAGTTATTGCCCCCTTAATTTTATTATCGTTGGTAGAAAATGCTTTTAAACATGGAGCAGGTGAGGATGGTGGTTCTCCAATGATTGATATTAACTTAAACAATACTTCAACTATTTTTAATTTTATGATTTCTAATACTGTTGTTACACAACAGGATCGAACAGAAAGAATACCAATTGGATTGGAAAACATAAAAAAACAATTAAATTTGATTTATCCAGATAAATTCGAATTAAAAATTGACGATTCTCAAAAACTCTTTACGGTTACTGTTGTCATAAAAAAATAATAATCTAATGAAAGTCCGCTGTTTAATTGTAGATGATGAGCCATTGGCTATTCGATTAATAGAGAAACATATTTCTCAAATAGATTCTTTAGAAGTTGTTGCTACTTGCAACAGTGCATTAAAAGCATTCGAAATTTTAAATACACAGACAATAGATTTAATGTTTTTAGATATTAATATGCCACATTTAACTGGAATTGATTTTTTAAAATCATTAAAGAATCCACCGAGAACAATATTTACCACAGCTTACAGAGATTTTGCTTTAGAGAGCTATGATTTAGAAACGGTGGATTATTTGTTAAAGCCTATAACCTTTGAAAGATTTATAAAGGCGATAGATAAATTTACAAGATTAACAACACAAGTTTTTCCTCAAGTACAAACAGAAACGGTTGTTAATGATTATATTCTTATGAAATCTGGAAGTAAGTACCACAAAGTAATATTGACTGATATTGTTTATATAGAAAGTTTAAGGGATTATATTCAGATACATTTAGAGAATGATAAAACCATTGTGTCGAAATATAAGCTTGGCGAAATAGAACAAGAATTAGTTGCGTATAATTTCTTAAGAGTACATCGTTCTTATATTATAAACACATCAAAAATTACAGCTTTTTCTTCATATGATATTGATGTGAATACTCATGAAATTCCAATTGGAGCGAGCTATAAAGATTCTGTTATAGTTTTTTTGGATCAGATAAAAAAATAGTCCCAAAGGATAAAAAAACAAGCCTACTTGATAAGTTTATCAAATGCCATAGTAGATACAAATAGTTGAAAAGCTAATCGTTGAGAATCACGTATTTGAAATTTTATTGGTTGTTGTACTATAATGTACTGTGTTATGTAACTTGAGCTTTGGTTAAAAGCGAAAGTTGTTACCACAGTTTCTTCAAAAATTTAACACAAAAAGT
>JQIA01002387.1_pt1 | contig 10048 bp, 9 predicted proteins | sample 811431 | NCBI WGS metagenome assembly JQIA01 (sample SAMN02998118, study PRJNA258478) | marine sediment metagenome | biome: marine; feature: seafloor; material: sediment; isolation source: oil-polluted sediment collected from 3 locations (0.5 km, 0.7 km and 0.9 km)... | place: USA: Gulf of Mexico ... | reverse complement strand
CACAGTTATATTATTAATTTATCATATACTTAACAAATGATTTTGTGTATCACTCAATCGGGAACTGCTATAACATACGTACCGGAATGTATTGAAAATGGTGAGCAACGAAAAAATGATTCACGTAAAGTGTTAATATTTTGAATGAGTAAGTTGTTTCCTTGTCGTTGTGCCAAAACAACGGTAATAGCAACCACCTTCAATTTTTACCCGTTTATAAGTTCTCATTTTTAATATTATATATTGGTAATAATAAAACTGGGTTTCCTTTCATCAACCAAGCCTACGTGCTGGTATGCGGCATTTTAGGTATTAATGATTGAATTTGATGTGAATTAAGAGTAATATTGTTTTTAATTCACAATTATATAACTTATTCATAAGATAAACGGGGATTATCATGAATTACAAACTATTTTTTATCATAAGCTTGTTTCTTTTTCAGCCTTTGTTAGCATCAACTCCGCAAATTCCACAACAAGAACTTCAGACTATTATTAGCCAAGGTAATATGTTGGCCATAGAAAAATATATTACTGATATGTCTACTAAAATGAGATATGGACTTGAAGAACCACAAGTTGATTTTGAAATTTTCTACCCATTGTTATCTCGGCGTGGATTTAAAAACAATACCTACCATCGCATTATAGAACGCTTGATTTACAGTGAACCCAAAGATATAGAAACTGTCTTGTTTAAAGCACTTATCTATGTTCCATTATCATCCAAACAGCAAATTATTAAATTTTTAGTTAAACAAAAATATCAACCGATATTTAATTATTTGTTAGAAATGAAACATTCTCATGCCTATACTTTTGAAGATTTTTCTTTTGTTTGTGAAGCACTAGCTAAATTTAATAGCGTTGAGTCAATGGAAGCTGCTATAGATTGTATTAAACTACCATTTGCTGATGAACGTATGATTAATGGAATTTTTACAAAATTCAGATATGATTCAAATAATGATACTCCATTAAAATTTAAAATTTTTAAAACGGATGGAGTATTTAAAATTATTAACAATTTGCCAATTTTAGAGAAAAAACAAGTTATTAAGTTTCTAGCTGAACAAAAATACCAACAGCTATTTAATTATTTATTGGAAATGAATAGTTCTTATTCTGTAGAAGATCTTTCCATCGTTTGTGAAACATTGGTAAAACTAGGTAATGTTGAATCAGTTAAAATTGCTATGGATTGTATAAAACTTCCTTTTGCTAACAAATATATGATTCGGCAAATTCTTAGTGAATTGCATGAGTTTTCAAATGATATTTCATTAGATTTTAAAGTTATAAAAACAGCTGTTACACCACATTTTGATGATATTTTTGTAAAACGAAGGTATCATAATTTAATTGCAAAATTTCAAGTTGAAGAAGAAATACCATTATTATTTAAAAAGTTAATTAACGATTTAAATAATAATAATATAGTTGGTAGTAAAATGTCCGGAAAGCTTCGTGTAAAAACTATTAATACACTTATTGTTAATACTTTGTTCAAATTTAATAACAAAGAAGTATCTGAACGGGTTAGTAAAATTATAGATAAAGCTTATAAAGAAGGTAAAATTGACCAACATACTTATAATATTTTTAACGGTCGCAAGCTCTTTATAAAAAAATCATTATTACAAGAACGTCCTGTAGTACTACAATCACCGAAATTCACACCAACCCAAAATTTTCTTAGAGAACAACAAAGAATTAATAAAATTAACGATACTGTTAACAGTCTTCGTAATAACAATCCTGATCTTTATATTCAAGTTTATACAAAATATCTGGCTGAACTAGCTAACTTGATAAAAAAATATCCTAATTCAGAATCTGAATTTTTTCTTACACCATCTAAAGGTTATTTCCAATTAGCTAATTTCATTAGGTTTTCTCAAAATAATCCTCAACAAGCTATTAAGTTTTATGAAAAAACAATTATTAATCAATCTCAAGGAGTTACAACTGAACTTATTTCAAACTCTGCTTCTAATGAGCAACTAGACATTAGAAACTTAATTGGAATAGCTGATATCTATCAATATGCTCTTAATCAACCTGAAAAAGCGATAAAATATTATAGTATTCTTGTAAGAGAAATTGAGCAATCTAAGAAATCACATGATACAGAACGTAATATGATATCTATTTGGCTAAAAAACTGGTTGGAAAATGAAATAAATTATCTGCAAACTGGCCAACCATTTTATGGTGAAATTGGCAACGAACGAATCAAGGAATTTATGATGGTTTTATATTTTATGCCAGCAATGTTTGTTAATGATGTTCCACTAAAACTTGAAAAACTGCCATCTATTTATTGGGACAATCCTAAAATAACTAAAAAAGGTAGAAAATTTATTACAAATAATTTGATGAATTTAGTACCATCTCACTTAGTTTTGTTAAAAACTTATATCATGGTTGCATTAATGGAAACACCAGAAGATATTTTGCAATATCTGGCCAAACATGATCCAGCTGGTTATTGGACAGCAAATTTATTTGGAATGGTTTTATATATAGGAAAGCAGTCCGAGGATGAAAGAAACATAAGACTAAGGTTTTTTCCTGGGTTGAAAATCCATTCTGCTACTGATCAACCATTAGGAATGGCAGCACAGCAATATTTTAATGAACATAAATTACAAATAGCAGATAGTCGTTTTTCCACACCAGAAAAAACAATGCAATTATATTTAAAAAGTTTGAGAAACAAAGATGTAGAAACAGCTTATATATGTTTTAGTAATAAATCTTTTCGAAAATCCATACAACAATCTATGCCTAAAGCTTCTTTAGCAACATTACAACGAATAGCTGATCGTTATACTAATTTTAAGATAACAAAACAAACTGAACATTCTGCAATAGCATCAACAAAATATAAATTAAAGAATGGTGAAATTCAAAAAACATTTTTCCATTTAGAAAATATACAAGGAAAATGGAAAATGGATCCAATTATAAAACCTGAGTAAGATTATGATTAATCATAGCTTAATGTACAACACCACTTCGCAACATAATAACAAATATCTTTAAATATATCATTATTTTGGTGGGTAACGGTGAATCGTGTTGCACATCCTACCAAATGATGAAATGATGAATATTTCCAGTCTTTTACATTATTAACGTAGCCATGTTTTACCGGATTATAGTGAATATATTCAACATTATGTATATAATCTTCCTCATTACGAATAACATGTTCCCAAAAACGTCTTTGCCAAATACCTCGTTCTTTCTTGCGTTGACGACTTTTGGAAATGTATTCTTTTGAATTTATTGTTCTTGAAAAATGTGATTTGATTAAACGCCAACGAGATGAAAAATTATCATCATTTTTAGGTAATTGCCAAATACAATGTAAATGATCTGGTAATATTACAACAGCATCCATAATAAATGGGTGATTTTTTTGAATGTGTTTAAATGATTCACGTAAAGAGTTAATATTTTGAATGAGTAAGTCGTTTCCTTATCGTTGTGCCAAAACAACGGTAATAGCAACCACCTTCAATTTTACCCGTTTATAAGTTCTCATTTTTAATATTATATATTGGTAATCATAAGTAGGCTGGGTTAGCAAAGCGTAACCCAGCAAATCGTTAATTGGATAATTATGAAAAATGCTGGGTTTCCTTTCATCAACCCAGATTACGTGACTATTTAACTTCAATTGTCATGGTTTTTAGATTAAAAATTGCTTCTCTTTCAAGTAACATTTCCATACCCATAAATGCAGTTTCTGAGTCAGTTAATGTCATTTCAACCATTGTTGGCTGATTATTGACCAGTATTGTACCAAGATATACATTTTCAATAATTATCCTTCCATCCCCCAACTCTGCTTCGGCTTCACATAAAAATTCAAGTTTAGCTTCTTCTGCATATTTTCTAGGTAAACAAAACGAACTATTGAATCCTGTGTCTAAAAGAGTTCGTAAAGATATCCAGCCATTATTTCCTTCAATGAATACATCATTAAGAAGTGGTTCTAATTTTTCATTAATAGTTCCTGTAATCATTTATTTTAATTTACTTGGGATATAATTTGGATATGAATAAACAGTACGACAACCTATTCGTTTGCAGTAAAATTTCTGTTGTGGGTATTGTTTTTTACCAAGCATTACAGCTTTTAATACTGTATCTTCGATAAAATAATCTGATGATTTAATTTCGATTGCTATAATTTTACCTTTTAATTCATCTATTGATAATTTAGGCAAAATTTTTGTTTTATATATATGTTCACCTTTATTATGTAACTCTGACATAATTTATTACCTTTTTGCATAATAATTCATTAAAAATACATGAAAAAGGGAGAATATTATCCCTTTAATTTAAGTAACATACGCACCTATGAAAGATATTGAAAAAGGTGGGTTGCCCTGCTTCATTTTTTACCCGTTTGTAAGTTCTCATTTTTAATATTAGCAGTAATAGGTAGGCTGGGTTAGCGAAGCGTAACCCAGAAAATGGTTAATTGGATAATTATGAAAATGCTGGGTTTCCTTTAGTCAACCCAGCCTACGTGCTACATACAATTATTCTGGAGTACATTTAGTACGATTGCCTTTGTCATTTAACAAGACATAGGGAGTAAAAGGCGGATCATCTTCATGATAGAGTTCTGCTATAGCAATATCTCTAATTGTACCGCTATTATCACTTCCATTGATCCACTGAATGTAGAAAATTGGTTTTCTATATTTCTCAGTTATAATAGCTTCCATCCTGATAGCCACGAAATCTTGATCAGGATCATTTTTTAGAATAATTAGACTTTGCTCATAATCGTTAATATTACCCATATGGTTAAGCATTGTTTGATTTAGAACAGGAGCTTTCGGATCACCGTTAGTCTCATTTATATAATCAGCGGTGCTAAGCATAGTACCTATAACTGGAGCAAAACCAAAGATATAATTCAAAGTATCTGTAGTTAATTTCATCCATCCAGAATATTGAGGAGCAATGAATTGTTCTTTTCCCCGCAGTCTGTAAAATATTTGTTTACTCTCAAATGTTTCAGTTTCATGGTATATAACAGAGGTAAATGGATATGGTGTAATCAGCTTGTGAGCAACAAGTGATCCGGGCTTACGGGTTACAGTAAACTGATATTCAGCTAAATTATCACTAATTGCTCGTTTATTAATTAAGAGAGTTGTTTCTGACAAATCACAAGAAAAATTATAACTTGTAACAACATCCTTTATCTCACTATTGATTATCAGTCCATCTTTACCAAGTTCTACTAGTACGAATTGTATAGGATTACTACCGGGCAACTGTTCCAATTTAGCAGTATATTTAGCATCATCTCCTGCATTTACTCTTGGAATATAAAGGCTTCCTGTATTTCCATCAAATACTGGTATTTCAATTCCACATTCAATTGGATTTTGAGTACACTCTTCTTTAGCTGTTTTAATAGCTTCAGAATTATCAATGCCACAAGACTCAGGATCTTTTTTACATTCATCTTTAGCATCTTCTTTAGCTGTTTTAATGATTTCAGAATCATCAATACCACAAGACTCAGGGTCTTTTTTGCATTCCTCTTGAGCATTCACTTTGGCTGTATCAATAACCTTGGAATTATCAATACCACAAGATTCAGGGTCTTTTTTACATTCATTTTTAGCATCTTCTTTAGCTGTGTTAATAACTTTAGAATTATCAATGCCACAGGACTCAGGGTCTTTTTTGCATTTCTCTTTACCTGCTTCAATACCTTCTGTGTACGTTTCATCTTCAGTAGAAGAAGCTTCAGAATCTTGTTCATCAGGGATACATCCATACGTTGGAATTGTTGCTCCTGATAACGGGCTTCGTTGTGAACCAGTTTGTCCATAATGTTGTCCAGTTGGGCATTCTAATTCTTTATAAGGTTCCTCATCAACTACACACTTATCTATCACAATAACACCAAACATACCACCATCAGATTCAACTTGTTCAACATGTTGTCCTGTAGGACATTCTAATTCTTTATAAGGTTCCTCATCAACTACACACTTATCTATTACAATAACACCAAACATCCCTCCATCAGATTCAACTTTTTCAATATGTTGTCCTGTAGGGCAATCTATTTCTGCAAATGAACTTGTTGTTATTAATATTAATACAACCTGAATTAGATAGATTAAATATTTATTCATAGTTATTTTCTCTTTATTGCATATTCATATTTAGGTGAGCAACTTCTTATTGCCCACCCCAAAATCACCTAAACCTTCTCAACCTTAACCGCACATTTCTTATAATCAGTTTCCTTAGAAATAGGGCAAGTAGCATCCAAAGTAAGCTTATTAACCAAACGACTAGCATCAAACCAAGGCATAAACACCACACCTTCTGGAGGTTTATTCCGACCCTTAGTCTCAACCTGAGCCGTAATCTCACCACGCCGAGTCTGAATCTTAACCGTCATACCACGCCGCAAATTACGAGATTTAGCATCCTTCTTATTCATAAACAATACCGCATCAGGGAAAGCCCGATACAACTCAGGAACTCGCCGAGTCATCGTACCAGAATGCCAATGCTCCAACACCCGACCAGTTACCAACCACAAATTAAACTCAGCATCTGGCTCTTCCGCTGCTGGTTCATACGGCAACGCAAAAATCTTCGCTTTACCATTAGCATTACCATAGAATCGCACGCCTTCACCTTTTGGCACATTAGGATCATAACCTTCCCGATACCGCCACAAAGTTTCCTTGCCATCAACCACTGGCCAACGCAAACCACGAGATTGATGATACTGGTCAAAAGTAGCCAATTCATGACCTTTCTTAGGTCCTTCTAAACCAAAGCGACGATATTCCTCATACAGACCTTTTTGCAGATAAAAACCAAAATCTTCCATTTCAGAGTTTGCATAAACATTACCAGCCGCATCCTTAACTTCCTCTTTCGGATATTTATCAACTTGACCGTTAACAAACAAAATATCGTATAAAGTTTTACCTTTATATTCCGGCATTTTAGCTATTAAATCTGCTGGCCAAACTTCTTCTACTTTAAAATATTTAGAAAATTCAACCACCTGCCATAAATCAGACTTAGATTCACCTGGAGCGTTTACCTGTTGTCGCCAGAACTGAGTCCGTCGTTCTGCATTACCATACGCACCTTCCTTCTCAACCCACATTGAAGTAGGCAAAATCAAATCGGCTGCCATTGCGGTAATAGTTGGATAAGGATCTGAAACAATAATGAAATTTTCAGGATTGCGATAGCCAGGATAAGTCTCTTCATTTAGATTAGCAGCAGCCTGCATATTGTTGTTACACTGCACCCAATACACATTCAAATCGCCATCTTTCAATTTTCTATTTTGCAATACTGCATGATAGCCGGGCTTACCTTCAATAGTTCCTTTAGGCAATTTCCAAACTTTCTCAGTAAAATCACGATGGCTTTCTTTTTTCACTACCAAATCGGCTGGTAAACGATGAGAGAAAGTTCCAACTTCCCGAGCTGTTCCACAAGCTGAAGGTTGTCCAGTCAATGAGAATGGACCATTACCAGGTTCAGAAATCTTACCAGTCAACAGATGGATGTTGTAACACAGTTGATTAACCCAAGTTCCACGAGAATGTTGATTAAAGCCCATCGTCCAATAAGAAACTACTTTCCGCTTTGGATCAGCATATAACTTAGCCAAGTCTTCCAGTTTTTTCTTAGAAACACCAGATATTTCATGAGCTTTTTCCAAAGTATATTCAGCTACAAAAGCTTTATATTCATCAAAACTACAATCTTTAGAACCACCAGCTTTCCCTGCATTTTTAGCAGCTTTTTCTTTTGGATGTTCTGGACGTAAACCATAACCAATATCAGTATTACCAATCTTAAATTCGATATGTTTGCTAACAAATTCTTCATTCACGTTACCGCTTTGAATAATATAATTAGCAATGTAATTCAAAATAGCCAAATCACTCTGTGGTTTAAATACGATTGGAATGTCAGCCAAATCAAAATTACGATTCTCAAAAGTAGATAGTACTGCAACCTTCACATGATCCGCAGTCAAACGCCGATCAGTCAATCGAGACCATAAAATTGGGTGCATTTCTGCCATATTTGCACCCCATAATACAAATGCATCCGCATGTTCAAGGTCATCGTAACAACCCATCGGTTCATCAGCACCAAAAGTACGGATAAATGCAGCTACTGCGGAAGCCATGCAATGCCGAGCATTAGGGTCAATATTATTGGTACGGAAACCTGCTTTCATCAACTTAACTGCGGCATAACCTTCCCACACTGTCCATTGTCCAGAACCAAACATACCCACACTGGTAGGGCCTTTCTTTTTAAGAGCTTCCTTAAATTTCTCAGCCATGATAGTGAAAGCTTCATCCCAAGAAATCTCAGTAAATTCGCCTTCTTTATCATATTCACCGCCACTCATCCGCAACATTGGATTGGTTAGGCGATCTTTACCATACATAATTTTGGATAAAAAATAACCCTTAACACAGTTAAGACCTTTATTTACTGGAGCTTCCGGATCACCTTGAGTAGCAACAACTCGGCCATCTTGAGTTCCCACCAATACACTACAACCAGTTCCACAGAAACGGCACACAGCCTTATCCCAACGAACTTTGTCTTCTGCAGCATTAGCTATTGAAATTATGCTTCCAGGAAGTGTTATGTTAGCAGCCGCAGCAGTTGCTACAGCAGCATTAGCCTTTACAAAATCCCGTCTAGTCAGTTTCATACTGGAATTTCCTCATCTAAGTTTTCGTTTTCATTACCATATTGGTAAGTCATTACGGCAGATAATACACCTTCGCAGTTATTTAGTTCAATCACGGTATCAGCCATTATTTTATCGTTATCACATTCGAGCGTGATTACCAACCGACCATCATTAGCAACGGCATGGATTTCCACACCATTTATCGATGCAAACTGTTCCTTAACTACATCAATTTTATCAGGTTTAGCGTTTACCAACACACCAGATATATTCATAATTTAATTCTTAATTCTTAATTCTTAATTCTTAATGAAAGTCAAAACCATCAGTTACTTAAGCATTAATTAGGTTTTAATTAAGCATTAAGAATTCATAATTAAGAATCGCCTTAAAAAGTATTTTTTACCAAAGGTTTGGCATCAACTTGAGGTACATGGCATTGAGTGCAGAAATACCGTTTGGAGGAAATAGTTGGTGTTGCATTGTCTGTTAGGTGATTTTGACTAACTTTAGTAGCATCTTTTTCCACATAGTTTTCCCAACTATGACAGCTAAGACATTTATTATTCTTTAAATTAATTCGATAATTGTCTATTTTATGAGGAATAATAGGGGGTTGTTGAACGTAAGCACGTTTGATTGGATCACTGTCTGGCATTATCTTTTTCATAACCGGATCAGTGGAAAGGGAGCTAATTGCACTATCACCACGTAATGACTGCACATCATCTGCTACAGTTATTTGTGGAATTATAAAACTAAGCGCAAGAGTTATACTAAATAAATAAGATTTTTTCATTTGATACTCCTATCAATTAATTGAAAATCTCATACTAAAGCAACTAACTTCAGTGAATTACATGTATAATATACTACATGAATTTCATAGTGTACTACTATCTTATTTTAAATACAAGATTACATATTAAATTCGTATTTGCAAGTTTTGGCAGTGGGCTTCGACTGTTAAGTCCTAGATAAAAGGCCGGAGCTTTCCAAAAGAATTAGACTAAATTTTAAGCAAAACGTTGGGTTAAAATATCTTCCAGACCCAATAGATCATGCAATCCAAGGCAACCGCAGGAACTAAACCTGTTGTCCAATTAATACGAACAAAATTATGAATGATTTGGAACGTCCAAAGTACGTTGAAGCCCTTCTTTGGATTCAGCATATTCGTTCGTCATCGGAAGGTCAATGCCATTAAGTTAAGGAAAAAGTTATTGTCATTCCCGTGAAAACGGGAATCTAGAGTCTCTGGATACCCACTTTCGTGGGTATGACAATTTGAATATAA
>JQIA01002365.1_pt1 | contig 10050 bp, 4 predicted proteins | sample 811431 | NCBI WGS metagenome assembly JQIA01 (sample SAMN02998118, study PRJNA258478) | marine sediment metagenome | biome: marine; feature: seafloor; material: sediment; isolation source: oil-polluted sediment collected from 3 locations (0.5 km, 0.7 km and 0.9 km)... | place: USA: Gulf of Mexico ... | reverse complement strand
GGCATATTATATAATTTGGCAGGAACAAGTGGTTTGTTAATCAACTCTAGCGCAGCTGGTACGGCAACGCTTCTTCATGAAACGAATAATGTGGATGCTACTGTAAATACATTTATTGCAAACTCAAATAATACTATGTGGACGCTCGTTGCTCCACCGGTTAGTGGCGAAATTGCTGATGTATTTTTAGGAGAATATCTAGATTATTGGAATGAGCCAACAGAAGCATGGGTAGATATAGTAGATGAAACTACACCTATTAATATTATGCAAGGTTATTCATCTAGAAAAGTAGCAGATACCGCAAAATATGAAGGGAAAATTAAAGCTGGTCAAATGAGTAAAGCTTTGGATTATACAAGTGGAGTACCTGATGATTATACAGGGTGGAATCTTCTAGGAAATCCATACCCATCTAATATTGATTGGGATTTAGTCACTATACCTACAAATATGGAAAGTGGAATAAGTATTTGGGATAGTGATGGAGGAGACTATTTTCAATATAGTAAAGGTGGAATAGGAGATATTGAAGCAAGATATGTACAAGTAGGACAAGGGTATTTTGTTCGTGCCCAAGCTTCTGGAGTTTCTTTCTCACTAAATGATAATACAAGAACTCATGCTGGCAATTCTGGTATAGACAAGAACGCAAAGTCACCCTCGTCTAACCTTGTAAATTCTTTAATCTTTGAAGTATTAAAAGACAATAAAGGAGATAAGACATTTTTGGACTTTAAGGAAAATACACAATGGAATTATGATCTTGAAATGGATGTCCATAAGCTTTTCGGTTATGAACATATTCCACAAGTGTTTAGCTATTTTAGTTTAAAAGAGAATATATTGGCTGCTATAAACTCAGTCCCTTTTCCTAGTGATACGGATACCATTCCTATTGGATTTAGAGTGAATACAAATGGATTATATGATATGAATATCTATGGATTATACAGTCTTCCTATGTATATGCAAGTTTATTTATACGATAGAGTGAGTGAGGATGTTTATGATCTTAAAGTTGATTCATCCTTGCAATTTAATTATTCTAACGAAGATCCTGAGCATCGTTTTGATCTATTCTTTAATGATATTACAAGCATAGAAATTTTTAGCAATAATTCTGATGATATTATTATTTACTCTAATCAAAACCGGCTTTTTATTCAAGGATCATCTGATATAGGTCAGTCTGCAATTTCGATATTTAATATGCAAGGACAAAAAGTAGCTTATTCCAATAATCTCCATGAATTTGAAAATGGAAAGAGTTTGTTTATTACTGAAGCTTATTATTTAGTATTGGTAAATACAGCTCATCATACTTATGTTGAGAAAGTATTTATTGCTAAGGGGAATTAATTAGTAGAACTGATCCTGAGCCTAGTCGAAGGGTCTCTTGGGTCTTATTCTCCGCCACTTGTGGCGAAATGGAAAATGTTCCTTGATACTCTCTACGCTTGTGGCGGGTAATTCATTCAGATTTCTTTATATTTAAGGAGTACCATTTTTTAAGAGTTTATTAGTATTTTTTTTTGATGTCATTTTTGTCAATTGGATAAATTTGCAAGCTGCTAAATATAAATCCCGCAAACGATTATTTTATAATGGTATTACATAATAAAATCAATAGAGAAGAATTAAAAGCTCAGTTGATGGCCGAAACATTCAATAGAAAAACAATTTCTTTTTATAGATATTTTTATTTAAACGAACCAAAGGAATTTAGAGATTCCATTTATAAAGATTGGTTTGATTTAGATTGTTTAGGAAGGATTTATGTAGCACGAGAAGGTGTAAATGCCCAGATGAGTGTGCCAGAACATCATTATGATGCTTTTATAAAGACCTTAGGCAAGTATGAGATTTTTCAGAATATCCCCATAAAATATGCAGTAGAAGATGATGGAAAATCATTCTTCAAGTTGACCATAAAAGTTCGCCCGAAATTAGTTGCCGATGGTTTGGCTGATGGTGCTTTTGATGTTACAAATGTTGGTAAACACTTGTCTGGGATTGAGTTTCATGAAACTCTCAAAGATCCAGATACTGTAGTTGTAGATATGCGAAATCTTTATGAAAGTGAGATAGGAAGGTTTGAAAATGCAATCTGTCCCGAAGCAGATACTTTTAAAGAAGAACTCGAAATAGTAGTAGATCTTTTAGAAGATAAAAAGGATGAAAAGGTTTTGCTTTATTGCACAGGAGGAATCAGATGCGAAAAAGCAAGTGCCTATTTAAAACACCATGGATTTAATGATGTAAATCAACTCCATGGGGGAGTGTTAGAATATGTAAGGCAAATTAAAAGTGTTGGTTTAGAATCTAAATTCCTTGGTAAGAATTTTGTTTTTGATGAAAGAATGGCTGAAGATGTTAATGGGCAGATTTTAGCAAGTTGCCATCAATGTGGAACTCCTTTCGATACTCATAAGAACTGTGAAAACGATCCTTGCCATTTATTATTTATCCAATGCCCTAAATGCGCTGAGCAATATGATGATTGTTGTTCTTCCGAATGTCAAGAAGAAGCACATATTAGAAAAACAGACCCCGCGAGTTCGCTTTTACCACCTAGACAGCCAAAAAAATACAGAAAAAGCATGGTGATGGCATTACGAGAAAAAGAGAAAGTTTCTTAAAAGATTCGCAGAATTAATTGAACCTATTTTATGGATGTTTGATGACTGATTGATAAACATCATTTTAAACTATGAAATTTGAAATTATTTTGGTATATTTGATATAACCGCAAAAATACCGAACATGAGATTTTTAAGAAAGTATTCAATCACTTTTCAGCTATTTATATTTATCACAATACTAGTAGGTGGAATTTTCGCTGTTTCTACAGCTATTTTATACAAACACCAAAAGGATCATACTCTTAAACAAAACCGAGCTTATCTTAATTATCACGTAGAAAGTTTTCATACTCAATTAAACTTTGCACAAAGAGATATGCAAAATAAGGTGGAAGAAGGAATTCATATTGCCGATTGGGTATTTTATAGAAATTATTCGGGTCATATTAAGGAGAGTACAACTGTTAAGCTTAAGTATTATGCGGTAAATCAAATAACTCTGGATACTACGGTAGTGCGAGTAAATCAATGGACTATGGATGGGCAAAAAATCCATAATAACTATAAAATAGTTGATAAAATAAAAGAGTTTGGCCCCAGTACAGTAACTATTTTTCAAAAAATTGACGATGGCTATCTTAGAATATCTACAAATGTAATTAACAAAAAAGGGGAAAGAGCAATTGGCACATTTATTCCTAATAATTCTGAAGTTGTTCAGTCCATTAAAAATGGCAATACATATAGAGGAAGAGCGTTTGTGGTAGATGATTGGTATACAACAATTTATGAGCCTATTTATATTAGGGGCGAGATAAAAGGGATTTTATATGTTGGTGAGAAAGAGAGTGAAGTAGATGTAATAAATGAAGATATATCGAGAAAAAGGTATTTTGGAGATGGTTATGCTTTTGTGATGTCAAATACTGATAAGTTTAAAGGACTTATGTTAATGCATCCAGCTCTACATGATATCAATATTAGAACATCGGGCGACCTAGAGAAAATGGAATTATATAATCAATTATTAACCAATCATAATGAACTTAAAAATGAAACTGTTGAGCTTAGACTAAAAGACGGTGAATTAGGTGAAGACGTGTTGTGTTATTATTCATATCATCCTGAGTTTGATTATTATTTTGGCTTAATTATACCTTATGATAGTTTTATACAAAAAGATCTTGATGGTTTGGTATGGCTCATGTTCTTAAGGTTTTTAATAGGTTATCCATTATCCATTATTATTATTATTTTTGGGTTCACCTTTATGTATAAAAAACGACTTTCAAGAATTATTGGATCTTTAAGAGACCTAGGTGATGGGATTATTCCTAAAGCCATGAGAGTTCGAGGACATGATGAAATTGCTATTACAAGTACATACATCAATCGATTAGCTAGAAGTAATGAAGAGCTTATTCGTGAAGTGCAAAGAATAGAAAAAGGTGAATATGGTGTTAAAGTGAAAATTAAATCCGATAGGGATCAATTGGCTGTCAGCTTCAATAATATGGCTCAAAAACTATATGATTTGGAAGCTAAGCATCAGCACCAAATTATGATGCGTGAAGCTGAAAATGACCTGTTTGAAAAAACAAGATTCAGCCGAGATATGGAAGAGTTTGGACTTAATGCCTTGCAATCCATTCAAAAATTTCTTCCTATTCAAATAGGTAGTTTGTATACTTACCATGCAGAAGATAAATCCTTCCTATATCAGAATAGTGTGGGGATTTTAAAAAAGACGATTAAACATGAACAGAAACTGGATTCTAGTTTGATTGGAGAAGTGGCAAAACAGAAAACTAAGATTAGAATAATAAATGATGTTCCTGAAGGTTTTTATAAAGTGAAAACGGGTACTGGAATTGGAGAACCCAAGCAGTTACTAATTATCCCTTTGGTTTTAAATGATGTACTATTTGGAGTTATGGAGTTGGCCAGTTTTACAATTCTATCTCACCGAGATATGGAATTATTGAATGTTTATAAAGACAGTCTCTCTATTTCTATTAATATTTCAAAATCAAGAATTGAAACCCAAGCATTATTAGAACAAATTCAAGTTCAATCAGAAGAATTAAGAGTTTCTCATGAAACATTAGAAAAGCATACACAGTCCTTACAAGTATCAGAAGAAAATCTTCAGGTTCAACAAGAAGAGCTTAGAGTAACTAATGAGGAGCTAGAAATACAGGCTCAAAGCTTAATGAAAAGCGAAGAAGCGGTTACCAAGCAAAAAGAAGTCTTGGAAGTTGAAATGACCAAGCGTGAGGAAGCTCAAAAGCAGCTTGAGTTAGCAGTTGAAAAAGCAAATGCTGCAACTAAGGCAAAATCTATGTTCCTAGCTAATATGTCTCACGAAATTCGTACGCCTATGAATGGTGTTATAGGTATTTCAGATATCATGGCACAAACGGAGTTGACAAGTGAGCAGCAAAACTATTTGAAACTCATCTCAACATCAGCTAATAATCTGCTTACAATTATTAACGATATTCTTGATTTCTCTAAAATAGAAGCAGGGAAAATTGAAATGGAAGAAATTCCTTTCACTGTAAAGAGTATTATTGAAGATACTGCCGATGTGCTTCAGTTTAAGGCAGCTGAGCATAATAATGAATTATTTACTTATGTAGATAATGATGTTCCAATGTCATTAATTGGCGACCCAGTTAGATTACAGCAAGTTTTAATGAATCTGGCGAATAATGCTGTCAAGTTTACAAAAAACGGAGATATTTCTATAAGTTGCGAAGTGGTGGAACTTAAAGAGAAAAAGGCTCATTTAATTTTTAAAGTAAAAGATACAGGAATAGGAATTTCAAAAGAAGGACAGGAAAAACTATTTAAAAGCTTTACACAAGTAGATGCCTCTACAACAAGAAAATTTGGAGGAACAGGCCTAGGTTTAGTTATTTCTAAAAAGCTTGTCGAGAAAATGAATGGTTCATTCGGTGTAGAAAGCGAAGAAGGAGAGGGAAGTACTTTCTTGTTCTCCGCTAGTTTTGATATTGATGCCAATGAGAGTGCTAAAAAGAATATGGAAAATAGAGATTATTCAGGCTTACGAATTTTAGTTGTGGATAATCATGAACCATCTCGCATGATATTTCAAAAGTATTTAGAAGCAAAAAACGCCAGTATTTTAAGCACTGATAGTACTTCTGAAGGAATAACTATGATAGAAAATGCTAGCAGAATTAAGCAACCTTTCCAATTGGTATTTGTCGATTATCAAATGCCAGATATGAATGGCGTTCAGTTTATTGATAAAGTTAAACTCTCTGAAGAAAATAAGGATATTCACTTTATTCTTTTAACGGCACAGCAAAATGTCTTTAGCAATGAGATGAAGAAAAAACTTCAAGTATCTGCTTATTTAGATAAGCCACTAAAAAGATTAAGCCTTTATCACTCTGTGGAGCATACTATATATGGGAAAATTATTGGTAGCGATGTAAAGAAAGAAAAGAAAGCAATAAAGAAAAAAGAAGATAATACTAAGCAGAAGTTTAAAATATTATTGACCGAAGATAATTTGATCAATCAAAAAGTAGCCGTATATAACTTGAAAGAATGGGGACATGAAGTAGAGGTAGCAGATAATGGAGAAATCTCTTTCCAGAAATACGTAGATGGTAAGTATGATCTAATATTAATGGATATTCAAATGCCAGTCTTAGATGGATTAAAAGCCACAAAGAAGATTAGAGCTTATGAAAAAAAGAATAAGCTAGATGCCATTAAAATTATTGCGATGACAGCAAATGCGCTTAAAGGAGATGACCAGATTTGCTATGATGCCGGAATGGATGCATATATTAGTAAGCCATTTAAAAGAGAAGAATTGGAAGAAATAATTTACACTTAAGATATGACGAACATTTCTAATTTAGATATAAGTACAAGTGAATTAAATAGTTTTTTAGAAAAGATTTGGGAAACTTATCAAGTTGACTTTAGAGAATATGGAAAGGCTCATTTAAAGAGAAGAGTACGACATAGAATGACAATCGCTAAGCATGAAAAGTTTGACGATTTATGCGAAGACGTTCTAAAAGATAAATCGGCATTTTTGGGTTTGTTTAAAGACTTCTCCATTAATGTTACTGAGTTATTTCGTGACCCTGATTTTTATCAGCAATTATACCAAATTCTTTCTGTAAAAAGTTTTGGGAAGAAGATGAAAGTATGGATAACCGCCTGCGCTTCTGGAGAAGAAGCTTATTCGTTTTTGATGATGCTTCATCATTTTGGAATCCCATTTGATAAAATTGTAGCTTCTGATTTTAATCCAGATATAGTTCAGATGGCTTCACTAGGAAGGATAGATAGCAATAGAATTCCCGAATATTCAAAGAACTTAAAGAAAACGGGATTTGAAATTGACTTCAATAATTACTTTGATAGCTTTGGTACTTTCTATGAAATGAAGGAGGAGTATCTGAATAGAATAGAATTTGTCACACATAATTTAATAGATGAATTTAGTCAGGACAAGTTCGATTTAGTTTCATGTAGGAATGTGCTTATTTATTTCGAGAAAGACCTACAGAATCATGTAATAAATAATTTATCTAAGAGTTTAGAACCTGAGGGATTACTATGTTTAGGATCCAAAGAGTCTTTGAGATTTATGACTGCTTATCCAGATTATACTACTGTTGATCAAGCACAAAAAATTTACCAGAAAAAATAGAATTTTGAATAAGCATAAAAAATATAAACGTATCGTAATTATTGGAGCCTCGGCTGGTGGAATAAATGCAGTAATGCAAATTTTATCTAAACTGCCGTCGGATTTTGGTGCTCCTATAGTTATAGCGCAGCATATGAATGCTTTTATGAATATGTTTTTTATCGATTATTTAAACTCTAATACCTCATTAAAAGTGCGTGAAGTGAAGCATATGGAACTACTCTTACCCGGGCGAGTTTATTATATTCCTCCAAATTATCATGGGCTTTTAGAAGAAGGTAGACTCCTCTTAAACAGTGATGCTAAAGTGAATTTTAGTCGGCCATCTATAGATGTTTTTTTTGAATCTGTCGCATTTGAAGAAAAGGAGAATATTATAAGCGTACTTCTTAGTGGAGCAAATAACGATGGAACTTACGGTATGAAACTCGTTCAGCAACTTGGGGGGGACACTATAGTACAAAACCCAGAAACAGCTGAACATTCCGAAATGCCAAAGTTTGCTATTTCAGCCAATCAGCCAAATTATATTTTAGATATAGAAGAAATTGGACCTGCTTTATCAAACTTGGTGGAGCCAATAAAAGATGAATAGACCAGTGCTTAAATTACTCGCTTTATTTTTTACTCTTTAAATCTTCAATTATTAATTTAAGATCACCAAAGCTAAACTTATTGCCAAGCTGCGCTCTTAAATCACTCAATCCACTATATTTACTAGCTTTTACTAATTTCCTTAATACATCAGCTTTTTCCTTAGGAATAATATCTTCGAGTATTATTTCTCCTGAAGGAATAAAATAGCTAAGATGAGATTCTATAGTTTGTTCGGTATAGCCTCGTTCTTTGGCAATCTCTATTACGCTTTTCCCTTCCTTAAATAATTTTAAACTGATATTCTTAGTTTCTCCTTTTTTCTTTTTTGGCTTAGGTTCTTCTTCAATTTCTAATTCAGGTTCTTCAATTTCTATTTCACTATTTGTAAGGTAATTTCTGACAATAGAAAGGATCTCTTCACCATATTTTTCTACCCTCACTTTTCCCATACCATTTACTAAGAGTAATTGCTTCTTGTTAATAGGAATCATTTCACAGATTTCAAATAAGGACTTCTGAGTAAAAATTTGATAGTGAGCCTTGTCTTCATCGGTGGCAATCTCATGCCTTAATTGTTTTAATTCATTAAACAGATCTGGATGTTTACTCTCAGTAGCAACTGCTTTTACAGGTTTTTTCATTTTACTTTCAAGAAAAACCGATTCTGCTCTTAATTTTAAATACTTCAAGGTATCAAAACCTTCAGTAGATCCTTTTAAACAAAATATTTTAGCATTAATAATTTCATTCAATTTTTTATACTGCTCTTTAAAATCCTTTTCTATGGCTTTGTTATCTGTTGAATAGCTTAATTCACTGAAGGGTTTTTCTAAATACTCTTCGGCTTCAAGTAGAAAATACTTTACTGCTTTTTTAAACCGTTCTTGAATTTCTGGATTGTTTTCGGGTTCAATTGTTCCGTCTGACATTTGTTCAAGTTGTCTTTGGAAGCTTTTAGCAACTTGAGTTAAATTCTGAGCACCTTTCTCTTTCATCAGTTTTAATGGCTCACCGATATTTCCCTTTAGAAGATTCCCGCTGTTATGGGCTATTTTTTGGCTGCGATTTATTAAATAGGGGAGTTGATTAAAGTTGAACAAGTCAGCAATTAAATTTAACTGATAACTATTTTGCGATTTCGTTAAATCTTCTTGTTGAGGAGGGTGGTCTTCCACATTTTTAGTGAAACCAATCACTTTCTTGTCTTGAATAATTCCGCTCTGACTGATTTTACTCTTCAGCACAATTCCTTCTAGCGTTTTGCATCTACTCAATGCAACATAAGTTTGTCCATGCGCAAAAGAAGCCGCTGCATCTATAATAGCTTTCTCAAATGTAAGTCCTTGGCTTTTATGAATAGTTATGGCCCAAGCCAATCTTAAGGGCATTTGTTGAAATGAACCTTTTACCTTTTCGCTAATCTCCTTGGTCTTCTCATCAATAGAATATTTTAAATTATCCCAAGTTTCTTTTTCGGTAATAATATCTTCTTCATCTCCTGGGCAGCGAACAATAATCTCACTGCTATCCATTTGGACTATTTTGCCAATTTTACCATTAAAATATCTTTTATCAGGAGAACTGTCGTTTTTGATAAACATCACTTGAGCTCCCATTTTTAGTTCTAACTCCTCATGTGTAGGAAATGAGAATTCAGGAAAATCGCCATTTACTTCAGCAGAATAAAACCGACTTTTTTTCTTAATAGATGAAAGTTCCAGTGCATTTATTTTATTGGCTCTATCATTATGAGTTGTTAAGGTAATATAGCCATCATTGGGATCTGGTATAAAGTTTGGGTTAAATCTGTCGTTTAAAGATTTTAGAGAAGCTTCACTAAGGATATTATTCCTTATTTCATTTAATATTCCAATAAAATGCTCATTCCTTTGACGGTAAATGAACTTGAGTTCTACTCCTAAAGCATTGGATTCCTGAAAAGATCTCGAGCTAAAGAAGAAAGGGTTAGAATAGTATGGTTGAAGAATCTGCCATTCATCATTCTTAACAACTGGGGCCAATTGCTGCAAGTCGCCAATCATTAATAACTGTACTCCACCAAAAACCTTGTTTTTATCTTTATATCTTCTTAAAACCTGATCTATACCATCTAATAAATCGGCTCTCACCATACTTACTTCATCAATAATTAATAAATCCAAT
>JQIA01002385.1_pt1 | contig 10053 bp, 3 predicted proteins | sample 811431 | NCBI WGS metagenome assembly JQIA01 (sample SAMN02998118, study PRJNA258478) | marine sediment metagenome | biome: marine; feature: seafloor; material: sediment; isolation source: oil-polluted sediment collected from 3 locations (0.5 km, 0.7 km and 0.9 km)... | place: USA: Gulf of Mexico ... | reverse complement strand
ATACTTGAAAAGAAAAATTACATAGTAGACGTTGCTATGGGTGGCCAAGAAGCCTTAGATTATGTTAAAAAAACTATTCCTGCTGGTATTATACTTGATTTAATGATGCCAGATGTTGATGGTTTTGAAGTTCTGGAAAATATAAGAAGCACCGAATCAACAAAACAAATTCCAGTATTAATTCTTACCGCAAAAGATTTAACATCCAAAGATTTATCTCGATTGAGTAGTAATAATATCCAACAATTAATTCATAAAGGCAATGTCGATATTCAAGGATTACTTTTTAAAATTGAGTTAATGCTTGGGAACGAGCCAAAATCTAGAGCTGAAAATATAAAAGTAAGTGAATATTTGAAAACAGATATTTCTACATCAGCAAATGTCAAAAATACTGAAAAGAAAAATCTAAATCCTGCAATTAGTAAAAATACGAATTTGCCAAAAGTAGTTGTAGTAGAAGATAATCCCGATAATATGGTTACAATTAATGCTATTTTACAAAATAAATATGAGGTTTTTAAAGCAATAGATGGCGAACAAGGATTAAATTTAATACAATCTCAAATTCCTGATATTATTTTACTTGATATGTCTCTTCCTAAAATGGACGGTGAAGAAATAATTAAAACATTAAGAGTAAATAAAGAAACCGAAAATATTCCGGTAATTGCTGTAACTGCAAGGGTAATGAAAGGAGATAAAGATAATTTTTTAAATTCAGGTTGTAATGAGGTTGTCTCTAAACCAATAGATCAGAAGGAATTATTAGAAAAAATGAGTATCTTACTTGGATAAAAGATAATGTTGAAACCCAATTCATGATTATGAAGAAAATACTTGCAATTGACGATATTCAGGACAATTTAACAACATTAGAGGCAGTTATAAAAATGCGTTTGCCACAATGTGAAGTTTTAAGTGCTAATTCTGGTGAAGCGGGAATTGAGATTGCAGAAAATGAGCTACCAGATGTTATCTTGTTAGATATAATAATGCCACATATGGATGGCTATGAAGTATGTAAGCGACTTAAAGCTAACAATTCTACTCAGCATATTCCAATTATAATGATTACGGCTATAAAAACCGATTCACAAAGTCGTGTTAAAGGCTTAAACTTAGGAGCCGATGCCTTTTTATCTAAACCAATTGATCCTATTGAACTTACTGCTCAAGTTAGTGTAATGCTTCGAATAAAAGAAGCTGAGGATAAATTAAGAGAAGAAAATGTTAAATTGGATGATCTTGTTAATGAAAGAACTCTAGAACTTCAGGAAAGTGTAGAGTTTAACAAGTCAGTAATGCAAACCGCAGTCGATGCAATTATAACGATTAATTCTGAAGGTCTTATTCTTTCTTGGAACGAAGCAGCTGAAAAAATATTTGGATATACTTATGCCGAAATGTCAAGTAAAGATCTTCTAAGATTAATTCCTCAACAATATAAAGCTGGTCACATTGAGGGTATTACACGCCTAAAAAATAAAGGACACAAATATCTGATTGGTAAAACAATCGAAATTTCTGCTTTAAGAAAAGATGGATCAGAATTCCCAATTGAACTTTCATTATCGACATGGGAAGTGGCCAATAAAATGTATTTCACTGGTATTATTCGGGATATAACAGAACGTAAAAAAGCTGAAGAAGAGATTGTTAAGCTTTCCACAGCAGTGGAACAAAGCCCTTCAGTTATTGCCATTACCGATTTGAAAGGACGCATAGTATATGTGAATCGAAAATTTACTGAGTTAACCGGATATTCCAAAGAAGAATCAATGGGTCAAAACCCAAGTATTCTAAAATCTGGTATGCTTCCTGATATTATTTATAAAGAGTTATGGAAAATAATTTCGTCAGGTAAAGAGTGGCATGGAGAGTTTCATAATAAGAAAAAGAATGGGGATTTTTTCTGGGAATTTGTTGCTATTTCTCCAATTCTTGATGAGCAAGGCAAAATTACCAATTATCTTAAAGTTGCTGAAGATATTACCGAGCGTAAAATTGCCGAGGATGCATTAAAAAGTATCGCCAGCCAATTCTCATCTGTTACTGGATTTGATTTTTTTGAAAAAATATGTAGGCATCTATGCGATACCTTAGAAATTGATTATGCTTTTGTTGGTGAATTAATACATAAGTATGAAAAGGTAAATGTTATAGCAGGAATAGGAAAAGGTAAAGCAATAGAAACATTTTCTTATGATTTGATTGACACACCATGTAAAAAAGTATTGGAAAAATCTATATGTGTCTATCCTACTAATGTTCAAGGCTTATTTCCTAAAGACCATCTGCTTGTTGAAATGGGTATTGATGCTTATGTAGGAATTCCTTTATTCGATAGTAAAGGCAAAACTACGGGTATAATTGTTCTTATGGACAGTAAACCAATTAGCAACACAACAATTGCTACTAATTTATTACAGATTTTTTCCGAAAGAGTAGCTTCGGAAATGGAAAGATTGAAATATCAAGTGGAACTTCAAAAAAGCACAGATTTTTTAAGCACAATTTATGACAATAGCGAGGTAGCACTTTTTGTAATTAAAGTTAACGGTATCGGAAATTATATCTACGAAGGAGTAAATAGCCAACATGAAGAATTATTTAAAGTAAAAGAGAAGGAATATATAGGAAAATCACCACGAGAATTAGTAAAAATATTTGGTAAAGAACCTATAGAATATCTGTATAGAATATATGAAGAATGCATAAAAACAAAAAAGTCACATAATTCAGAATTTGAGGTTCCCATCGGGAATAAAAAAGAATGGTGGTATAGTACTTTAACTCCGGTTATAGATTCAAAAGGAACTGTAATACGTATTATCGGAAGTGCAATTAATATTACCGATCGAAAAAGAATCGAAGCAGCACTAAGAGAAAGTGAAAATGAATATAGAACATTAGTATCAAATATTCCTGGAATAACATATCGTGCACTTGTCGATGAGTTTTGGACAATGGAATTTATTAGCAATGATATTGAAAGACTTACCGCTTACCCGAGTGAAGATTTTATTCGTAATAAAATTCGATCATACGAATCAATTATTCATCCTGATGATTCGAAAAGAATTCGAGATGAAGTAGAAAAAGCGATTAAAAAATCAGAAGCATTTAGCCTTGAATACAGAATTATTTGTTCTAACGGAGATATTTGCTGGGTATCAGAAAATGGAATTGGAGTTGCTGATTTTGAAGGCAAATTGCTGTATATTGATGGTGTAATTCTTGATATTACGGAGCGTAAAAGAGCCGAACAAGTTCAAGCTGTTTTATATAACATTGCCAATGCAGCCAATACAACCAAAAATGTTTCGGAATTAATTCAAAAAATTCAAATAGAAACAGGTAATATTATAGATACAACAAACTTTTATATTGCTTTTTATAATAATAGTGATGATACACTTAGATTTCCTTTCTATGAAGATCAAAAGGATAATTTTAAGATTATTTCTGCAAAAAAAACATTAACAAAATATGTAATTGAGACAGAGAAACCTTTTTTAGCAAATATTAAAATAAAGAAAAAATTAGTTAGCGAAGGTAGAATTGAACAAAAAGGAAGTTTGTCGAAAATTTGGCTTGGTGTACCACTTAGAATTGAAGGAGAAGTAACAGGCGTTTTGGCCGTTCAAAGTTATACCAACGAAAATGCATTTGATGAGTCCGATATGAAAGTGCTGGAATTTATTTCTGATCAAATTAGCATTTCAATTGATAAAAAGCGAAAAGATGGAGAATTAATTGCTGCAAAAGAAAGAGCCGAAGAAAGCGATAGGTTAAAGACAGCATTTTTGGCAAATATGAGCCATGAAATTCGTACTCCAATGAATGGTATTATAGGATTTGCAAAATTACTTTCTAAACCAGATTTAAAGCCAGAAAAAACTCTAGAATACACCACAATTGTTACTGATTGTAGTAATCAATTATTAAACATCGTTAATGATATTTTAGATATTTCCAAAATTGAAACAGGCCAAATTGATGTTTATATGAATGATATTTCAATAAATAATGTCATATCTGAAGTGTTTAATTTATTTGAGCGTAAAGCAAAAGATGTAAACATTAAATTAAATACTTTTAAGGATTTAGATAATGGAAATGATTCGATAAGAACAGATTCCGCAAAATTTATACAAATCCTGTCTAATTTAGTTAATAATGCAATTAAATTTACCATTGAAGGGTCTGTTAATTTGGGATATAATGTGAAGAAAGATTTCATTGAGTTTTATGTTAAAGATACTGGAATTGGTATTCCTGAAAAGGATCAAGAAAATGTATTTAACCGCTTTGCGCAGGCTGAAAATGCAGAAATTGATTTAAGAGGAGGTACAGGTCTGGGATTATCAATTAGTAAGGGATACGTGAGTTTGTTAGGTGGAGAAATTTGGCTAAAATCAAAAGAAAATCAGGGCACGGAATTTTATTTTACATTACCTTTTAACGGGAGTGCAATTATAAGCGAGAATAAAATGGAGCAAATAAAAGAAGACACGGAATTTAAAAACACAAGAATTCTCATTGTAGAAGATGAAATGTCGAATTTTTATTACATCGCAGAATTATTAAAAGAAAGAGAGATAAAATATTTACATGCATTAAATGGTAAAGAAGCAATTGAGTTGTATAAGGAAAGTCCTAACTTCAACTTAATTTTAATGGATATAAGAATGCCTATTATGGATGGATACGAGGCTACTAAATTAATAAAGGAAATAAATCCTGATATACCAATTATTGCACAAACAGCCTACGCATTTACACAAGATCGAGAAAAAATATTAGATTCTGGATTCGACGATTATATTTCAAAACCTATTGAAGAAGATGGTTTAATGAACTTACTTGAGAAATATTTAAAAAAGCAGTAACAATTTTTTATTGAATGTGTAAACTAAGGTACTAAGGATAGTTACAACTGTATTGTTTTGGAAAATTTGTCCCACAAACAGGGTGTAAATTGTAAAAATTGCTTACATCTATAATTAGAGTATTAAATCTACAATAAAAAAAATATTTTTAAAATGTAATATTTTATATACTTTCCTCACTAATAAATAAATTAAACTTTAAAAAGTATGTTTAGAATGTTTTTGTCCCATCAGTGGAAAGAAATGACACGATCTAACTTTTGGCAAAAAAGCCTGATATTGAATATTGTTATCGGCTTTGTTTTGTTAATAATGTTTTCGTATCTAATTATGATTGGATTATTTATCGATGAAATATTTAAGGATATATATCCTGATAGTGATCCTTTTGTAATTTTTAATAAGGGTATAATTTATTACCTGGGAATCGATCTCTTTATTCGGTTTTTCATGTACAGTTTACCAGTAATAAATATTGAGTCCTATTTACATTTGCCGGTAAAAAGAACTAAAATCCTTAGTTTCATTTTATTAAAATCATCCTTGAATTTATTTAATGTATTGCCTTTGCTTGTTTTTATTCCATTTGCTCTAAAAGTAATAGTAGTAAATTATACGGGTATTCATGCAATTAAGTGGATCTGTTTAATGTTTATTTTAATATTAAACAATAGCTTTTTATTGCATTATATAAAGCGAAGATTTATTGATAAGCCATATATATCTGCAATTTTTGCAATATTATTAGTTGGTACATTTTTATTGGATAAATTCGGTGTGATCGGTTTATCTGGTTCTTCTTCTGATATCATAATTTATCTTGTTAATAATCCTGTATTTATTTTGGCTCCTGTTTTAGTTCTTCTTATTGTAATAGGAATAAATTATTCATATTTAAAATCTCGATTAACAATTGAAGATGTAAATGTTAAGAAAGAGAAAAAGCTTGATTCATTATCGGGATTAAAATATTTTGATTCTTTCGGTGATATAGGAGAAATGATTTTACTGGAAATTAAATTAATTTGGAGAAATAAGAGAAGTAAATCAATTGTAAACATGAGTCCTCTTTTTATATTTTACGGATTAATCTTTTATCCTCAAGAGATATATAGTGATGGTTTTGCAATATTTATTTTCGTTGGAATGTTTATGACCGGAACATTTATGTTTAATTACGGACAATACATGTTAAGCTGGGAAAGTACATATTTTGATGGAATATTAGCTAATAATGTCGATTACGAAAAGCACTTTAAATCAAAATATTATTTGATGGTAGCAACAGCAGTTATCTTTTATCTTTTAACACTGCCTTATGCTTATTTTGGAATGAAAGTAGTTTTAATTAATACAGCTACATTCTTATTTAATCTTGGTTTTTTAACTTATTTGTTATTGTACGTTTCAACATATAGTCGTAAGCGAATGGATATGACAAAAGGTTCTGCTTTTAATTACCAGGGATTGGGAGCTTCAAACTGGTTAATGGTATTACCATTTTTTGCATTACCAATTTTAATTTGGTTACCATTTAATTTAATGGGAGTTCCTTATTGGGGAATTGGTGCAATTGGATTTGTTGGAGTTTTAAGTATGGTTTTCCATAAAACGTTTATGAAAATTGTTATTAAAAAATTCGAGAAAGAAAAATACAAAATTGCACAAGGTTTTAGAGAATTATAAAATTGAATAAGTAAGAAATAAAATATATTATCATGATTGAAGTAAAAAAATTAACAAAAGCATATAACAATACAGTTGTATTAAATATACCTGAATTAAAAATTGAAAAAGGAGAAAGTTTTGGATTAGTTGGGAATAATGGAGCAGGGAAAACTACTTTCTTTCGAATTATTCTCGATTTAATTCACTCAAATACAGGCGAAGTTAGTTCTCAAGGAGAAGATGTTAAAACAACTACCAATTGGAAAACATATACAGGGTCATTTTTAGACGAAGGTTTTTTAATTGATTTCTTAACTCCGGAAGAATATTTCGATTTCATTGGTGGTGTAAATAATCTATCGAAAGGTGATATTAAATCATTTCTTGATCAGTTTAGTGATTTCTTTAATGGCGAAATTCTAGATAAAAAGAAATACATTCGAGATTTATCACGTGGGAATAAGCAAAAAGTTGGAATAGCTGCAGCTTTAATTTCTAATCCTGATGTATTGGTTTTAGACGAGCCTTTTGCTAGTCTTGATCCAACAACTCAAATTCGATTAAAGAATTTATTAAAACAATTAAAGACAGATAAAAACGTTACCATGTTAATTTCTAGTCACGATTTAAACCATGTAACAGAGGTTTGTGAACGAATAGTTGTTCTTAAAGATGGAAATATAACTCATGATATAAAAACAAGTTCTGATACCTTAAAAGAACTAGAATCGTATTTTGCAGTCTAAGTTTGTAAGATTTATTTAGATACCGCAAAAGAAGAAAGCTCCAACAATTGTTGGAGCTTTTATGATTTATCAAATTGAAAGATTATTTTTTTAATAACTCCTTTACTGCCTCTTCCAATTGCTGATCTCTCCCTGATGCCATAATAGCTGGTTCATTCAGTACTTTAATATCAGGTTCAAGTTGATTGTTTTCTAAAAATGGCCCGTCAAGGGGTTTCCAACCACCCATTGGAATCCCAAAATAAATAGTTGGATCAATTTGGGTTTCCCACCATACAAAAGTCCCTGTACCAGGAACGGGCATTCCCAAGGTTTTACCAACTTCTTTTATTTTATATGCAACAGGAAATAAGTGTGCATCAGAATAATTACTTTCTCCCATTATAACAATAGAAGGTTTTATCCATTTGTTACCAGGCTGTGAACCTACATATTGTCCATGAGGAATAATATCCATATATTTTTTTCCATTAAGAAAGTCTGAAAGTACATCGTGAAGGTTTCCTCCTCCATTAAATCTGGTATCAACAATAAGAGCCTCTGCTGAGATGTGCTTACCCAATGCATCTTCATATACAGTTCTCATACTTGCATCATTCATCCCTCGTACATGAACATAACCTAATTTACCTCCAGATAGCCGAATAACTTCTTTTCTCCTTGTCTCTACCCATCTTTTATATAGAAGTTGATTCTCTGCACCCAATGAGATAGGTTTAACTACTTCATCCCAGCGTAATTTTGATGAAGGATTGTAAATAGACAATAATAAGTTTTTACCTTTCATTCTATTTAGTAATTGATAAAAATCAATTTCAGGTGTAATCATTTGTCCGTTAATTTTCTCAATAATATCTCCAGTTTTCACCTTTGATCTTACTTTATTTAACGGTCCTCCTTTTAAAATTTCAGCAACTTTAATTCCGTTTCCAGTATGTTTGTAGTCGTACAATACGCCTAGTGATGACGTTTGATCTCCATTTGCAGCACTTTGTCTGTATCCGCTTCCTGTGTGTGATGCATTTAGTTCTCCTAGCATTTCGCTTAACATCTCTGCAAAGTCGTAGTTGTTATTTATAAATGGTAAAAACTTCTTATATTCTGAATAATAAAAATCCCAGTTTACACCTTGAAGATCTTCAACGTAGAATTTTTCTCGTACTTGTCGCCAACAGTGATCAAAAATATAAGATTGTTCATTAGTCTTTTTTAAAACCATTTCACCATTAGTTTTAATTGCTTTTATTTTTCCGTCTTTAGTATCAACTTTGATAGGTTTACCATCGGATAAAACAAGAATAAATTTTCCATCATCAGATAATTCCATGGAAGTTCTTTTTCCCCCAATTTTGGCAAATAGTTTTGTTTCTTTCTTTTTTAGATCTGTAAGCCAAATATTTTTCCCTTTCTCAACTTTTGTTAAGTAATAAAGTTTATCACCTTCTTTTGATAATAACCAATCGTCAATATCTGAAGTATACACTGTTAATTTGTGTTTGCGATCAAGCATATCTTGTAGATCAAATTTTAAATCATCAATTTTGTCTTTCTTTTCTTCTTTTTTGTCGGATTTTTTCTTCTTGGAATCAGAGTCTTTCTCTTCTTTTTCTTTTTTCTTATCTTCCTTATCTTTGAGCAGTTCTTTTTCCTCTTTCGTTAAATTAAACTTATCGAAAGCTGCTTGAGTAAAGAACATTCCATAAATATCATAGTTAACAGGGAATCCATTTTCTCCTTTTGTACCTTGTTTAGTTGAACCCCAGGTCATCATTTTTCCATCCTTTGACCACCTACATGAAAAATCGTAATATCCACTTCGAGTTAGATTTTTAATTTTTCCCGTTCCATCAGCTTTTACTAATCCAACCTCACTTGTCATGACATCTTCTTTAGGTCCAAAATCTACAAGAAACCATTTACTGTCTGGTGACCATTGATACCATTGATCGCCATCGGCATATGAGTAATTATGTTCAGGAGGCATTATAGTTCTTGTTTGCTTGGATTCAAGATTTATAACTTTTAATGCCACACGATTTTCTAAATATGCAATTTCTTTCCCATCGGGTGAGTATGCAGGTTGGTATTCCTCAGCAGGACTTGCAATAATTGTTTCTTGTTTTAGAATTGTAGATAAGAAAAAATATGATTCTTCATCTCTTACAATTGATTTACTGTATATATTCCAACTATTATTTACTTCGGCTGCATATACAATAGATCTTCCGTCTGGACTAAAACTAACACTACGCTCTTGCCATGGAGTATTTGTAATTCTTTTTGTTGTTCCAGATTCAATACTACTCACAAAAATTTCTCCTCTAAAAACATAAGCAAATTCTTTACCAGATGATGAAAGGCTAAATTCCGTAAACTTTTGGTTAACTGGGACTATTTTATCTAGTGCTTCACGACCATCAAATCCAATTTTAATATCAACTTTTTGAGCTTGACTACCTGAAGCCATTGTATAAATTTCTCCATTAAAACTAAAGCAGAGTTTATTATTATCTGAACTTGACAGAAATCTTATTGGATGATCTTTGAAATTGGTTAGGATAGTATTTTCTTCGGAATTATTCAATGAGCTTTTGTGAATATTAAATGATCCGCTTTCTTCTGATAAATAATAAAAGTTGCTGTTATTAGAATCAAAAACAGGATTCCTGTCTTCACCTGAGAATGTTGAAAGTTGTTGATATTTTTTTGATGTAAAGTCATAGGTCCAAATATCTCTTGTTACT
>JQIA01002368.1_pt1 | contig 10053 bp, 5 predicted proteins | sample 811431 | NCBI WGS metagenome assembly JQIA01 (sample SAMN02998118, study PRJNA258478) | marine sediment metagenome | biome: marine; feature: seafloor; material: sediment; isolation source: oil-polluted sediment collected from 3 locations (0.5 km, 0.7 km and 0.9 km)... | place: USA: Gulf of Mexico ... | reverse complement strand
GAGGCCAGTTTCCGTCTTCACTTACTTCGCCTAAAGAACCAACTCTTACAAATTCGCCTCTAATTTCCTCACCACCAATGGCTTCTTTTTCTTGTCTTATTAGATTGATATCCATTCCATCTAAAATTAAGCCTTTGTCAACCTTAATTTCAAAAACTGGAGCTTTTAATCCTATAATTTTTTCGATTTCACCAATTTCAATTTTAAATTGTTGATCAGTTCCAGGAATTTGAAGCATGTTCTTATAATCTGTACCTGCAAATTGAGTTTTTACGGGTTCATATCCAATAGTATCAACAACTCTATCTTCAATTTCTATGGTTATTCCACCACTTTGTGTAATAGTTCTTGGAACATTCTTAACCTGTGTTAATGCGAATTGAGCTGTATCAATAAATTGAATTAAAGCTTCTCCATCTGCAGTATATTTTCCTGTTACTTTTTTATGTGCCACTTCAGCGTCACGAAGTAATTTCAGATTCTTAATTACTTTAGCGTATTTAATCTTTTTCTCTTTGTTAAATTGTACAGGTTTTTGGATTTCAAAATTTATTTTGTAAACTAACAATGCCGCTAGAGCAATTAATATAATCGAAATAATCCAATGAAATTTCCTTGGAATAAAATTAACAATAGCGTATGCTAAAAAACCAGTAACTGCAATACTAGCAATTATAATCAAAAATGTTATCATTTGTATTTGTCTTTTTATGTGATTACGCAAATCTACAAATTTTTTTTAATGAGAAAAACTTTTCAGCATAAATCAATTTGTATATTTGAATTTTATTTTTAAAGATGACAAAAACTGCGCCAGAATTCTATAGAGACATTATTGAAAAATTTCCTTTTGAGCCAACAAACTCACAGGACTCATTAATTGAAAAATTAACTGATTTTGTTTTTGCTACTAATAGTGAAGCACTTTTTTTAATAAAAGGGTATGCAGGTACAGGAAAAACGACAACTATTAGTACCGTGGTTAATAATTTATGGAGAATTGGGAAAAAGGCAGTTTTACTGGCTCCAACCGGAAGAGCTGCTAAAGTTATTTCGGGTTATTCAAATAGACAGGCGTTTACCATTCATAAAAAAATATATTTTCCCAAAAAAAATAAGGCTGGAGGAATTGATTTCACATTACAAACTAACAAGCACACAAATACCATATTTATTGTTGATGAGGCTTCTATGATTCCAGATGCTCCATCAGGAACAAAATTATTTGAAAATGCCTCTTTGTTAGATGATTTAATATCATATGTTTACTCAGGTGCGCATTGTAAGTTAATTTTAATAGGGGATACGGCACAATTACCACCTGTTAAATTAGATATAAGTCCAGCTTTAGATGCAAACAAACTTGCTTTAAATTACAATAAAGATGTTACTGAAATTGAACTAAATGAAGTTATGAGGCAGCATGCAGACTCTGGAATTTTAGTGAATGCTACAGAATTACGATTGATTTTAGCAAATAATGGTTTTTCAAATTTTCAATTTGATTTGGGTTACCCTGATTTAGTGAGATTAATAGATGGTTATGATATTGAAGATGCTATCAATACAGCCTATGATAATATTGGTGTTGAAGACACTGCTTTTATAGTGCGTTCAAATAAGCGTGCAAATCAATACAACCAACAAATAAGAAGTAAAATTAGAGGTCAGGAGAATGAAATTTCTACGGGAGATTATATAATGGTTGTTAAAAACAATTATTTTTGGTTGAAAGATTCGAGCGAAGCAGGGTTTATTGCGAATGGAGATATTTGTGAGCTTTTAGAAATTTTCAGTATCAAAGAATTGTATGGGTTTAGATTTGCTGAAGTTAAAGTTCGAATGATTGATTACCCAGATCAAAAACCATTTGAGACGGTTTTATTATTAGACACACTTGCTTCTGAATCACCTTCACTTTCTTACGAAGATTCAAATAGATTGTATCAAGAAGTAGGAAAAGATTTTTCTCATGAAAAATCAAAGTATAAGCAGCTATTAAGCATTAAAAAGAGCAAGTATTTTAATGCTTTGCAGGTAAAATTCTCGTATGCTGTGACATGTCATAAATCTCAAGGAGGACAGTGGAAAACGGTTTTTATTGAGCAACCATACTTGCCAGAAGGGCAAAATGTTGACTACTTACGTTGGTTGTATACTGCTGTTACCAGAGCTCAAGAAAAAGTGTATCTAATTGGTTTTCAGCAAGATTATTTTAAAGAGTAAAATAATCACCAACACTATCCGTCTTTAGCGATCTTTTGTAATTATTGTTACAATTTTCACTTGCTAGAAGATATTTTAACCAAATAAAAGTATATTCATGGTCAAATTAGACTATTTTTGCCCCTCAGAAATAATTAAGGATGACAGAGGATATTAAAAAAGCACCAAGAGCTGAAAAGATTGCTAAAAAGTTAGAAACTCATGGTGATGTTAGAATTGACAATTACTACTGGTTAAATGAGAAAGAAAATCCAAAAGTTATTGATTATTTAAATGCTGAAAATGCTCATTATAATGAGCAAACGGCGCATACAAAGCAATTTCAGGAAGATTTATTTTTAGAAATGAAAGCTCGTATCAAAGAAGATGACGAGTCTGTCCCATATAAAAAAAACAATTACTTTTATATAACTAAATTTGAAAAAGGGAAGCAGTATCCAATTTATGCACGTAAAAAGGGAAGTTTAAAAGCTCCAGAGGAAATTTTATTCAATGTGAATGAAATGGCTAAAGGCTTTAGCTATTATAAACTTTCAGGAATGTCTGTAAGTCCTAATAATAAATTGGTCTCTTTTGGTATTGATACCGTAAGTAGAAGACAATACACATTGCAATTTAGAAATTTAGAAACTGGAGAAATTTACCCTGAAAAAATTGAAAATACAACAGGAAGTGCTTCTTGGGCTTGTGATAATAAAACGGTATTTTATACACAGAAGAATCCAACAACTTTGCGTAGTGAAAAAATATTTCGTCATGTTTTAGGAACAGATCCATCAAATGATGTTGAAGTGTTTTTTGAAGAAGATGAGTCATTTAGTACTTATGTGTACAGAACAAAATCTGACAAATATTTGATTATTGGTTCTTATAGTACTGTATCAACAGAATACCGTATTTTAAAAGCTGACAACCCAATGGGTGGATTTGAAATTTTTCAACCCAGAGAACGTGATTTAGAATACAATATAGCGCACTACAATGCTCATTTCTATATTCTTACCAATAAAGATGGGGCTACTAATTTTAAATTAATGAAAACTTTAGAAGCGAAAACATTGAAAGATAATTGGTTTGATGTAATTCCGCATAGAGAAGATGTACTACTCGAAGATATATCTATTTTTAAAGATTTTTTAGTTGTAGAAGAAAGAATAAATGGATTGAATAAAATTAGAATTATGTATTGGGATGATTCTGAAGATTTTCACCTTCCTTTTGAAGAAGAAACATATGCTGCAGGTGTTTATTTTAATCCGGAATTTGATACCAAAATAATTCGATACGGATATAACTCAATGACTACACCCAGTTCAGTTATAGATTTTAATGTAGAATCAAGAACGAAAGAAATAAAAAAAGAACAACAAGTTTTAGGTGGTAAATTTGATAAAAACAATTACAAAAGCAAGCGATTGTGGGCAACTGCAGTTGATGGAACTCAAATACCAATTTCTTTAGTTTGTCATAAAAACACCAAATTATCAAAAGACACACCATTGCTTTTATATGGCTATGGATCTTACGGATATACAATTGATGCAGGTTTTAGCTCAACACGTTTAAGTCTGTTAGATAGAGGATTTATTTTTGCAATTGCACATGTACGAGGAAGCGAATATTTAGGGAGAAAATGGTATGAAAACGGAAAATTGTTAAATAAAAAGAACACGTTTACAGATTTTATTGACAGTGCTAAGTTTTTATTAGAAAACAAGTATACTTCGAAAGAACATTTATATGCTAGTGGAGGGTCTGCTGGTGGCTTGTTAATGGGAGCAGTAATTAATATGAATCCAGAATTATTTTACGGTATTTTAGCTTCAGTTCCTTTTGTTGATGTGGTAACAACGATGTTAGATGATAGTATCCCTTTGACAACTGGTGAATATGACGAATGGGGAAACCCAAATGAAAAGGAATATTATGAATATATGAAATCTTATTCACCGTATGATAATGTTTCTAAGAAATCGTATCCTAATATGCTGATTACCACAGGATTGAACGATTCTCAAGTTCAGTATTTTGAACCAGCAAAATGGATTGCAAAATTGAGAGAACTAAAAATAGACAATAATATTTTAATAATGCATACAAATATGGATGCTGGTCATGGTGGAGCTTCTGGGAGGTTTGATGCCTTAAAAGAAGTTGCTCGAGATTATAGTTTTATATTAGATTTGGAAGCAAGTAGATAAATTTAAAAAAAAATGTTAAATTTGCACGTTATAGATTATTATTCATAATTCATTTTTGAATATTTCACAACTGAATTAAACTCTAAAAAATGACACAAAATACAGGTATAAGTAATAACATTTTAGACCTTATTGGTAATACTCCTTTAATAAAATTAAACAACATCACAAAAGATCTTATTGGTAATTTTTATGTAAAGTACGAGGCATTTAACCCTGGACATTCTATGAAAGATAGAATTGCATTGCATATAATTGAAGAAGCTGAAAGACAAGGGTTATTAAAACCGGGGAGTACTATTATTGAAACAACTTCAGGAAATACAGGATTTAGTATTGCATTAGTCAGTATTATTAAAGGTTACAAATGTATATTGGCTGTTAGTTCAAAGGCTTCTGCAGGTAAAATAAACATGTTAAAAGCCATGGGAGCTAAAGTGTATGTTTGTCCAGCTCATGTAGATGCAGATGACCCTAGATCTTATTATCAAGTAGCTAAAAGACTGCATTCAGAAACAGCAAACTCCATTTATATCAATCAATATTTTAATAAATTAAATGTTGATGCACATTATAATTCTACGGGTCCAGAAATTTGGGAACAAACAAATGGAGAAATTACACATTTAATTGCTGCAAGTGGGACAGGAGGTACAATTTCAGGAGTTTCAAAATATCTAAAAGAACAAAACCCAGCTATTAAAACACTTGGAGTTGATGCTTATGGATCTATTTTAAAGAAATTTCATGAAACAAAAGAATTTGATAAAAATGAAATTTACCCATATAGAATAGAAGGATTAGGAAAAAACTTAATTCCAACAGCTACTGATTTTGATGTAATTGATGTTTTTGAAAAAGTAACTGATGAATCTGCAGCACATAGAGCCCGAGAATTAGCACTTACAGAAGGGCTATTTACGGGGTATACAAGTGGGGCAGTGGTACAAGCAGCTATACAATACGCAGAAAAAGGGATGTTTGATAAAAATTCAAGAGTAGTTTTAATTTTACCTGATCATGGTTCTCGCTATATGGAGAAAATTTATAGTGATGATTGGATGAAGGAGCAAGGCTTTTTTGACACGCAAAAACAAGCTCATGCTGAAGTAGCATATATAAAGTAATTGTAATAACAAATATTTTAAAGAGGGTGGAAATTTGTTTTCACCCTCTTTTTTTGTAACAATTACATTTGAATAGCACAAAAAAAAAACCGTACTTTGTACCCTTATTAGTGTAAGCGTTAAATCACATTTTTTTGCAAAAGAATATATAATGAAAGATTTATTTGAAAGGATAGTAAAAGATAAAGGACCATTAGGGAAATGGGCTAAACAAGCAGAGGGATATTATGTTTTTCCAAAGTTAGAAGGTGAAATTTCTAATAGAATGATATTTAATGGTAAAAAGGTAATTACATGGAGTATTAATGATTATTTAGGATTAGCAAATCACCCTGAAGTGAGAAAAGCAGATGCCGAGGCAGCTGCAGAGTACGGAATGGCTTACCCAATGGGAGCTAGAATGATGTCTGGTCATACAAAATACCATGAGCAATTAGAAAAAGAATGTGCAGAATTTGTTGAAAAGGAAGCAGCATATTTAGTGAATTTTGGTTATCAAGGAATGGTGTCAGCAATTGATGCTTTGGTAAATAAAAATGATGTCATTGTGTATGATATGGATTCACATGCGTGTATTATTGATGGTGTTAGATTACATCCAGGTAAACGATTTACGTTTCAACATAATAATATTGAAAGTTTAGAGAAGAATTTACATAGAGCAACTAAAAATGCTGAAGAAACAGGAGGAGGAATCTTGGTGATTTCAGAAGGTGTTTTTGGAATGCGTGGAGAACAAGGAAAACTGAAAGAGATTGTTGCCTTAAAAGATAAATTTAATTTTAGATTACTAGTTGATGATGCTCACGGGTTTGGAACATTAGGAAAAGATGGAAAAGGAACAGGTTTTGAGCAAGGTGTTCAAGATGGAATTGATGTATATTTTGCAACTTTCGCAAAATCTATGGCAGGAATAGGGGCGTTTTTCGCAGCTGATAAAGACATTATTCAGTATTTACAGTACAATATGCGTTCTCAAATGTTTGCAAAATCGTTGCCAATGCCTATGGTGAAAGGTGCTTTAAAGCGATTAGACATGCTTAGAACAATGCCGGAACTTAAAAGAAAGTTATGGGAAAATGTTGATGCTTTACAAAATGGATTGAAAGACAATGGTTTTAATATTGGTAAAACAAATACATGTGTAACTCCAGTATTTTTGGAAGGTGATATTCCAGAAGCAATGGCTATGGTAAATGATTTACGAGAAAACTATGGGATATTTTGCTCTATAGTTGCATATCCTGTAATTCCAAAGGGATTACTTATTTTAAGGTTAATTCCTACAGCAACCCATACATTAGAAGATATCAAAGAAACAATAGACTCTTTTTCTGCAATTCGCACGAAACTTCAAAAAGGAATATATAAGCGTATTGCTGCAAAAATGATGGCATAAAAAAATGCATTGATAAATAAAAAAAGCCTTTTAGAATTTCTAAAAGGCTTTTTTTATTATTTAGAAGAGCTTTATTAATATCCTTCAGATAAATTTTTAAGAGCGCTCTTATTTGTAATTTTAATTTTTTTACCAATTAAATCAATAACACTATCTTTTTTTAAATTTGAGAGTAATCTTATAGCAGATTCTGTTGCTGTACCAATAGTATTTGCAATTTCTTCTCTGGTTAATATAACATCTATACACCCTTCATTGTCTACTCCAAAGATGTTTTCTAAATTAAGTAATGTTTCAGCCAGTCTATCTTTTACGGGCTTTTGTGCCATTTGAGAAATTAAAGTATTTGCCTCATTTAATTGATGTGAAACGTTCTTCATTAAGTTCAATGAAAATTGAGAATTATCTCTAATCGTATCTAAAATATCTCCTTTAGGTATAAAACATACATACATATCTTCTAAAGCAGTTACATTTAATCCAACAGGTTCATCACTAAGAATAGAACGTTGACCTAAAATGTCTCCTCCTTTTATAAATTTTATAATTTGTTCTTTACCGTTTGTATTAAGTTTGGTCATTTTACATTTACCTTCTCTTATACAATATAAACCATTAATTGCATTACCTTCTGTCATTAAATTTTCTCCTTTTTTAATGAGTAGAGAAGTTTTATGATCTGAAAACATATCTAATTCATCGTGAGTTAGAGTTTTTAAAGCGTTAAACCTCTTTATAATGCATTGGTTACAATTCGACATATTTAACTGATTTTTTATTTATGGAAAAAATATGTGCAAATGTACAAAATTTAATGATATTTATCATGTTTATGATGGAATAAATGAATAGTTTTGTGCTGAATATTAATTAATAGTATGGGTTTAAATAGTTGCTATCATTGTGGAGCCGATTGTGATAAAAGCACAATTAAGTTCAATGAAAAGGATTTTTGCTGTAATGGTTGTAGAACAGTTTATGAAATTTTAAATGCTAATGAGTTAAGTTGTTATTACGATTTAGAAGCAACTCCAGGAAGCATTCCTAATGAAATAAAAGGGAAATATAACTATTTAGAAAATGAGGATATTATCACAAAATTATTGGAGTTTGATGATGGTGAAACATCTGTAGTTGAATTCTACATTCCAAGCATACATTGTAGTTCCTGTATTTGGGTGTTGGAAAATTTAAATAAGTTAAATGATGGAGTAGCAACATCAATGGTAAATTTTCCGCAAAAAACAATTCGTATTACATTTAAAAATAATGTAACTAGTTTAAAAACATTGGTTGAATTAATTACTTCCATAGGGTATGAACCTTACATAAGTTTAGAAGATGCTGATGCTAAAAAAAATAAAGTTGATAAAACCTTAATTTACCAAGTTTCGGTTGCTGCTTTTGCATTTGGGAATATAATGCTATTATCCTTTCCAGAATATTTTAATTCAGACGACTTTTGGTTAGAGAAGTATAAGCCGTTGTTTAGGTGGTTGATGTTCGTAATGGCGGTACCTGTAGTATTTTATTCTGCAAAAGGATATTTTATTTCTGCATATAAAGGGCTTAAACATAAAATATTGAATATTGATGTTCCTATTGCCTTGGGAGTATCTGTTTTGTTCATAAGAAGTTCTGTTGAAATTATGTTTGATTTTGGGGCTGGTTTCTTTGATAGTTTAACAGGATTGATTTTCTTTTTGTTATTAGGGAAATTCTTTCAGCAAAAAACATATAATTTCTTATCATTTGAACGGGATTATAAATCATATTTCCCAATAGCCGTGACTAAAATAGTTAATGGACTTGAAAAAAGTATTCCAGTAAAAGACGTTGGGAAAGGAGATCGATTATTAATTAGAAATGAAGAGCTAATCCCTGTTGATGGTATTTTAATTAATGGAAATGCAGCAATAGATTATAGTTTTGTTACTGGAGAATCTGTTCCAGTTGTAAAACAATCAGGAGATAAATTATTTGCAGGAGGAAGACAAACTGCTGGAGCTATTGAAATGGAAGTGATAAGTACCATTTCTCAAAGTTATTTAACACAACTTTGGAGCAATGATGTATTTAATAAAACTACAGATTTAACCATAAAAAACATAACAGATTCCATAAGTAAGTATTTTACAATAGCAATATTAATTATAGCGTTTTTAGCAGGTATATTTTGGTATTTCTATAATGCTTCAATGGTTATAAATGTTGTTACGGCAGTATTAATTATTGCTTGCCCGTGTGCATTAGCACTATCTGCACCATTTGCAATTGGTAATATGTTGCGAATTTTTGGATATCAAAATTTCTATTTGAAGAACGCAGAAACCATTGAAAATATGTCTAAAATAGAGACTATTATTTTTGATAAAACAGGAACCATCACTTCAAGTAATAAAACGCAATTATCATATAAAGGATTAAATCTTACCAATCATGAACTTTCTACAATTAAGAGTGTTTTACGAGCTTCAAATCATCCTTTAAGTAGATCTCTATATAGCTTTATTGAAGTTGAAGCATTGGATGAAAAACCTACTTCTTTTGAAGAGGTATTAGGAAGTGGAATTATAGCAATAATAAATCAAACAAAGGTAATGCTAGGATCGGCAAGTTTTGTTGAATCAACTTCTAGTAATACCAATGAAACAGCAATTTATATTAAAATTGATGGACAACTAAAAGGTGCATATATTTTTAAGAATAGTTATAGAGATGGTATAAAAGAAGTTTTTAAAAACCTATCTGATAAGTATAATTTAGTAATTCTTTCTGGTGATAATGATGGAGAAAAATCATATTTGGAACAATTATTACCTGTAAATACGCAGTATAAATTCAATCAAAAGCCAGAAAGCAAGTTGGAGTTTATAAAAGAACTTCAAAAAAATGGTGAAAGAGTTATGATGGTTGGTGATGGACTGAATGATGCTGGAGCATTAGCTCAAAGTAATGTGGGAATTTCCATTTCTGAAGATGTAAATGTGTTTTCACCAGCTTGTGATGCAATTCTGGATGCAAAACTTTTTAACAAATTGCCAAAGTTTTTAACATTGGCAAACAAAACAATTTCCATCATTAAAGCCAGTTTTATGCT
>JQIA01002384.1_pt1 | contig 10054 bp, 16 predicted proteins | sample 811431 | NCBI WGS metagenome assembly JQIA01 (sample SAMN02998118, study PRJNA258478) | marine sediment metagenome | biome: marine; feature: seafloor; material: sediment; isolation source: oil-polluted sediment collected from 3 locations (0.5 km, 0.7 km and 0.9 km)... | place: USA: Gulf of Mexico ... | reverse complement strand
GATCAATAAAACATAGCCCTGGTTACCCAGGGCCATGAACAATTAACCAACTAAACAAACTTAGGTTCTCCAACCTAACAATGTGATACGTATAAGGGACTCGAACCCTTACCTCTACATAAGCTAGTAGCGGCTTACCAATTTGCCTAATACGTATTCCATTCTCCCTTGTAGGAAAAAGGTTTTATCTACTTTGAACAGCCTCATATAACTTCAGTCTCTTTTCGAGTCTCCTGTAAGCTTTATGGTATTTTTCAATTCTAAGTAGGTCTTTATCTGTGATACTCCTTAATCTCATGATGTTAGAGTTATCTTCGATATCAGACATTTTGATTCTGGATGCTTCATAGTCTTGTGAGATAATAGATATCTGACTAAGATATGACTCTTCCTCTCCGGATGGGAATGTAAGAAGGTTTACTAATTCGATAGTTCTTTCAGGAAATTCTTCCTCTCTTAGTCTATCAAGCGTCCAGTCATCGTGATCTTCAATTAAATCATGCATTATAGCTGCACACTGGGCCTCTACACTGAGATCCTGTACTTTTTGGTACACTCGCAAACAATGTAGGAAATAAGGCTCCCCGCCTTTATCAAATTTGTATTTAAATGCTTCACAAGTTATTGATATAGCTTTGGCTAGCAACTTGTTTTTCATTCTTTGATAATTATAGCGAGTCCTTTTCCGGATCTTTTTATATCTACGCTTTGTACATTGGCCCAGGACAGATCCATAATCCGTTCTTTATTCAATGACTTTACGTAGAATTTTAATGATCCGTCTTCTTGATTAATGGGTTTAATCCCAAATGTCTCCATGACAAATCCCTCTAGGACTGACAGAGACTTTTCTTCGTTTGCCTCATCTGACATAATAAAGTATTTTGGGGTTTTTACTCTTCTTCTTGCATAGCCTCGATTCGCTGCTTGCGAGCCTTTGCCATAGCGATATCTACTTCTGTTGGCTCATATTCCATGACGCCTTGAAGGTAATCACGCATACTACGCGACATCTTGGACTCCTTAGCTAAGATAAGATTATACTCTTCTTCCATAGTACGACGATTCTCTTCTAGGTGATTCCAAACGCGTTGTGCCATTCTATTGTTTCTTCCAACGCTACTAGGTATCCTTCTAGGGAAGATATCCATTCTACTAGTTATCTGCCGAACTTCATCCAATTCGTTGCTCTGAACTTCTTTTGTCTCGTTCATAGACTTTCTGTTGTTTTATGTATGCTCTAATAGCATATCCAATTAATAAGACCTCTCTCTCATCCAGATCCCAATCTCCTTCAATACCATCTACATCAATGAGCATTTGATTGCGTCTATCTGATTTCAGATTCTCACCGATCAATACACAATTATTGTGCTGGCAAGTATTATTCTTGCCAAGTACTATACTTCCCATAGGCTCAGAATGAAAGTTTTACTCTTTTTTTCTTTTTTCGAGCGGAAACTAATTTCAATATTTCTGGAGGCCACAGCCAAATATCCCTTCCAGGACTTAGAATTACTGATGAAATACTTCCATCAGGGCATAAAATAGCCCTAGCAATTTCTAATCTAGGTTCATCCTCTACACTAAACAGATTCATTGCAAATCTCTTCATATCTGAAGTTATAGTGAATCTCCAAGCATCATTCGGGCCATCATAGCCATATTCTATATTTTCAAAATCTGCCTTACCTAAAGAAAATGTAACTATATCTCCTTCTTCCATAATAAACAAAAAGGCCTCCAGGTGTACGAGAGGCCTTCATTATTCATCTATTACTTGGTGTCTTACAGACTAGCTCCTTGAGCCTGTAGAACCGGGAATACAGTTTTGGCTGCTTTTACGATCTCCTTGGTGGTGTAAATAGCTTCAAGCTTTACAACTCCACGACTAAAGAATAGCCCTAAGTTTTCGCACTCTCCAATGATATTGAATTCTTGAAGGAATGCATTAAGAGCTGCGTTATCACGCTCTGCTCCCTGGTGTGCTTCCCAAGCCAATGCCTCAGCCTTAAGTTGATCCTGCAATGCGCGAGATGGAGCTTTTGGAGTTGCTACATACTCAGTTACAGCAGTTGCGTTGATTCCGTTACGAACCTCGTTAAGAATTTTTCCGAAATCATCAACCTGAGCAGATTCGAAAGTCTTACCTTTCATTGCGGTTGCCAAAGTAACAAGCAAGTGAGCACGCTGTTGTGCTGCCACGAATCCTCCGTGGGTGATTGCATTGCCTTTTGAGTCGGATAGGTATCCACCGTTAATAAGGGACAAACTTCCGATTTTTTTGAAATTAGACGCTTTTGTTGTCGCCATGACGTTTTCTTTTTTTTAAAAATTTGTGATTAATTCGAATTGTTATTGAGAGATTAATACCCTCTCATATCTTTTACCCAATCTTCCATGTAGGTAGTCTTTTCTGGAGTAAACCAGTCAGCATAAGCTGCAACACGATCTGTTGCCCAAGTGTGGAAGGAGATGACATGGTTTACATTCCATTTGCATATTTCCTGTCCATCTTCCTTAGAGATAGTTTTCGTGCCTTTGTTATACTTATTGACCCAGTCACAGCCAGGAGAATCATCATCTCCAAATACTACAACTGTATCGTAATCTCTTTGAATCTCAGTTACGAGTTTCTTGAAATATACCTGGTCATTATCTGTCCCATTTTGGTAATAAACCTTCCGGACATCCAGTTCACGAACTTCATTGAAGTCGTATAGTGTCGTTTTTGAACCTGTGATCATCAAATCAGCATAGAAGTTCTCAGCCATGTTTTTGGCGAGAGCTAATGTAGTTGACGATACTGCTCTTGGAATAGATCCAGAGATATCAATGATGATTAGGTTCTTGTGTGGTGGGGTCAATCTAACTCCTCCGTACATACCTTCAAGCTTCTTGTTATACATGTTGGTATCCCAAGTTGCAAAGGTGGTAATGTTGGTGTTGATTGCTTCCTCAAAATCTCCCATCCATTCCGGGAAAATCTTAAGGCCCTTAAGCACAGTCACATCAACATAAACGGATGAATCTTTTACAAATCTTTTAAACTCTGATACACTACCTTCAAGGTGTGGCATATCGTCAATAGACTCGTACTTGATCTTTCCGTCTGTCTTCAGGTTTGCTCGAATATTCCAAGATGTGCCTCCAAAGCTATGATCTTCGATATCTTCGAATCCATTTTCTCTAAGAATTCTCTTAAAGTTAAATGGATAACCTGTAGCTACAGCTCTCTGATACAATACTTCATATTCTAGCATTCTAACGAGAGTGTCTTCTAGTTCCTCATCCGCGTAGATATAGGGGATACCTTTCGGAATATCCCCTATTTCCTCGCGATTGGTTACTAGGTACAGTTTGGGAATTGGAATTCCCTTTTCGGACTTAAGTAACTTCATTATCTACTTTCCTTTTTTAATGGACAGCCATGATGCTGTCTCTCCTGGTTTCAAAACTTTCTCACCGATTTTAACTTTCGTTTCTCGGTAAGCATTTCGCACTAAGCCATTGAGAACTGGCGTTACTCTGTCTGAATAAGGTGTCGGACAATCCATAAGGATCATCTGAACAGCCTTGTCCACACTTCGAGGAGTATAGAAGTTCTTATCAAGAAGCTCTTCTTTCTCAATCATTAGTGCTAATTTCTTGGAAATGAAATAAGGCATCTGATATTTTTCATGCATATAGTCTTGCCACATTTCTTTCGAAAACTTCACATTATACCACAAGAATCTCTCCTTGATTTGTGGAGTCAACGGAACCATCCCTTGAGGGTTAGCAGCAGCTACGATCATGACATCAGGTAATTTCTTTCCAGAAATTAAAGTTCTTTGCTCGAGAATAGTCAAACAAGCATTTAGAACTGTTGGATTACCATTTAACAATTCATCGAAGAAAATGATGTCTCCATCTTTCAACTGTTCGATTCTATCGTAGTTGTAAATGGTCATTTTCTTTGATTCCTTATCCGGCATGGCAATACCAGAAATTTCAAATGGGCTCATCTGAGATGTGATCAATTCGACAAGTGTTGCACCACGCTCTTTGGCAAACTTCTCGATAAACTTAGTCTTACCAAGTCCAGGGTCACCCAAGAACAAAGGAACAATACTACTTCTTAATTCTGGATTATCATAAACTTTAGCAAGAACTTTAGGTATAGCGTCCATACTATCGACACTCACCTTTGATCCTTTCTTTTTCTCAGTCTTCTTTCTCTTGATTGTGTAGATAGACTTTTCATGATGCTCAATGTCATCTTCATTCAAAAAGAATTCTGCCGGAGGAGTTTTTACTCCTTCTTTTGTTGCATATCCACCACCAAATCTCAATAGCTCAAGTTTTTCCTCTGTGTCCGGATCAATAATGATAGAATCACTATCTATCACTTCTTGAAGGACAATAAGAGTATCCTTAAACTCTTCGTATCTTGGACTTGACTCCTTGACAACATAAAGATAGCCAGGGCAAAGTCCTATCTCTGCTTTTGATATCTTTGAATCAGGATCAAGAGGATACACATCTTCTTTAGTGAATTCAACTAAAAATGAATCACAAGAAACAACTTCTACACTATCTCCCTTATCTTTAATGACAGTGAAAATTCTTTCCAAACTTTCATTTGACATCATGTGAGAAGAAGATTTTGATATACGATCTACTCTTACATGCTCTCCTATCTCGTATTTACGAGCAGGCTCTTTCTTTTTTGGTTTAGCTTTTACCAAGTGTTCTCTTTTGAATACATAACGCTTTCTACCGAAAGTAACATTATATCTAAGTTCACCTTTACTTGTTCTAGAGAGATGTCCTATTTTACCTTGCAAAGTTTCTCCGTAAACTCCTCTTCCTCTTGATTCGAACCAGACAGAATCAGGATTGATCTCAACTGGATCTGTCCTGAAAAGATGTTCCTTTTCAACTTTCTTAGGAACAATATACACATCATCTTTATTGAATCTGCATTTAGATCCTTCTTCAGTTTCTACGATCACCGTTGATCCTTCATCTTCGACTACAATATAGGGAATTAATTTCCCTTCATTGTCTTTACGATATTCATCAAAAATTCTTGATTTAGATTTAATGTAAACTACTGAACCTTCATTGATCTCTCGACCTCTAGTTTCTGACATTTTTTCTTCTTTTTTATGTTTAATTGGTTTACTCTTCTTCCTTGGTGAAATCTTCGTACCATACTTCGAAGGGTACAGCTTTGACTCCAGCTCCAGGTATTTCTGCCTGGCTTCTTCCATAAGCTTCTCCTGCTCTGAAAGATTCTTCAAGATCTCTAAAGCAGAAATTTTCAGACTCTTGATCACTTCCGGTCTTGTCTCCCGTAGTGTCTGAAGTCTGTTCTCTGTCATCTGCTGTTTCAGAATCTCTATTTTCCTTTCCTGATACTTCCACTCCATCTCTACTAGCTCCCTCTTCTTCAGAAGTAGGCTCCCGATATGTCTTTCTGATTTCATCTTCAGTCATTGTTTTTGAATAGTTTTTGGTTAATTAATCGATTGTTTTTTAATTTAATGTGGCAGGCCCCAGGAATATTCCTATCCAGGGGCGGCCACAATATAGTAGAGCTTTTACCACCATCAGCTCAGCGTAATCAAATTTACGTGGAACCACAAAGGGCTTTGAATTACTTACTTAAACGCCCCAACTGCGCGTATTTTCGTATAACCTGGAATGTCTCTCTAAGATTAAGGACTTGGAGTGTTCCGTTCTTTTTTACAGAAACTAAGGATATTGTAAATCCATATTCGCTCTGTCTTTTTTCGGTCACTACATGGCCATTAATCTTAGAAAGATATATCCATGGGTAATTAGCCACAAATTCTATTTCTATTCCAAGTCGGGAGAGTCTGTGGGCTAATCTTGAGTGAAAGTCCATACTATGCTTAAGCATCGTATTCCTCCTTCCAGCTCGGGTTCTTGTCCTTGTAGCGTGAAACTGCTCTACTAAATCTAACAGCATCAGCTTTTGTGGGTGACTTTAGCCTTTTAAGCCAGTATTCTTTACTCTTGGCCATGGCGACTAGAATTGTAGTTCCCCACCAGTGCTATCATCAGGACAGATGAATGATATACACTGTGCTCCCGGCTTAGCATTCAATAAGGCTATTGCCTGATTGTAGTTACAGTACTTTAAAAAAGTACCACCACAATTGCTTGGCCATTGTAACAAATACGGGCCATTACCGGGTAATATTTTTACTCCGCCATTACAAGGATTTCCTTGCTGAGCGTTCGCTGAAAATGATAATCCCATTACCATAATCAGCATTAAAAGGAATTTTTTCATAAGTTTAAATTTGGGTAATTTAATTCTATATAAGGCCACCACAACTGTTATACAGACCCTCTCGGTGACCCGCTTGAGGGTTTTAATATGTTTTAATATTTTTTAACAAAGCAAATTACAACAGATAGCAAATAAAGAGCCACTCTATAGAAAATCCACCCAGTTCTATTTGACTGAAAAGCTGATTTTACCCAATCCACATAAAGCTCCGTAAGAACTGAAGTGTCTGCTGTGATAAGCATAGCAAGAACAGATACTATAGCTCCAACTATGATTGTTATTAGATAAAGCACTATTGCTAATAAAATACCTTTTAGAAAAGCCATAGTTTGATTTTTAATTAATTAAATAAGAATACCCCGAGAACTCTTACCTTGTATAAAGATATGTCCCGATTGATCCGTTTGGTTTTGTGTATTTGTCCCAACGCGGTCTTCTTATTATACTGATACTGAAGCGGGGAGGCATCTCCGACTTATGGACGCGTGATCATGAGACTTATTTGCGCGTAGCTCAATAACTCTCCCCCTTCAGTATGATATACACGGATCTTGGACTCGAACCAAGGACTTGCTGGAATTAACCCAGCCGCTCTACCAACTGAGCTAACCCGTGATGTGTACCTTTTAATCTTCTGTATCGTCAGGATTAAACTCGAGATACATTGTCCAGGCCACTATATTAAGTGGCTCATAGCGTATTCCATCAATGACTACGAAGTCGTCTCCATAGTCATCTGCTAGATTAAGATCTAATATTGTTTTCATTGCTTCGAATGACACTTCTCTTGGAGTTCCATTCATAGCAATAAAAATGTCTAGTTTTGTTGGATTATCTGTGACATGCATAAGACGCTCCTTTAGATAATTCCTCTAATACAGTAAGGACTTTTTTGAAAAACTTTTTCATGATTACTTAAATTTAATTGGTTAATTGGTTTAAAAAATGCTTCCTACGCCTAAACCGGAAGCTCCTCTATCGCTGAGTCTGCGGTAACAAACAAATATTTGGAGATTTGATTGATACATTCGATTCTAGCACCATCCTCTCAGTAACTAAATACTTATTTTCACAAGAATGGTCAAGCTGCCAACTCCTCAGTGTATTTGTCAAGGGATCTGGTTTAGTTACCAGTCCTTCCCTCTCAAATGGCATTTCAAGGGTACACTGGATAAGGTTATATGTGGCGTAGTCAACCTCTAAAGTTGCTTAAACCTGACAATTTCCCTTACCTTTATTTGTGATCGTTTAAACTATTAACCGGTATTTGCATCTCTTGATGTGCGTCAAGTGTTTTGTGACCACAAGGACATAGGTTTATCCTTATTGTGAGGTTTAAATGGTTATTTATCTTTCGGGTAATTCAATCAAACTGCATAGGCGATCTGCCAGGGATTGAGGAATGTTATTGATGTAGCGTCCCCTGCCTGAATTAATATGCGTAATCAGCCCATCTATCTGTGCCTGATTGTCGTACCAGAGAGTAATTCGAATTTGTTTTATTTCTTTAGTGTCGTTCTATAAGCAACGTATTTAATGAGGTAATCCTCCTCTCGAGTGCAGTCACCTAAGAAGCTTGTATCAGGCCTTATAAAGGCATAAATAATAAAAGCCAGGGAGAATGCAATCTAAATGCAGTTATTCTCCCTGGCGTGAAACATACAAGTACTCTCATCTATCTCGCGCCGGTATATTTCCCGCCTATTGCGCACGGTTTAATTAATGAGATATAGTGATGAGTCAGTCTTAATGTTTTATGAGCTAGTCTAACTTAGCCCATTTATAGACAAGTGAAGCTGCCCAACAGAATATTAAGCCTATTGCTTTGACAGCTATAAATACACCAATGTCAAAGTCTCCGCCAATTTCAGATAGTAATAAAACCATACCGAATGTGGCGAAGACTAGACAAAGGATAAAAGAAAGAATTTTTTTCATCACTGATTTGAGTATTTAGCGATGAATAGAGCTTCTTGTAGGCTCTGTGCAACGACAGTGTTTCCACCAATATTAAATGTTCTCATGTTTAGTTGGTTTTAATGAGATTAATCATAATTTTCTAACAGATGATTCACTGTTACTAACAATCCTCTTTCTAATGCTTGATTATAAGAGGATGAGCGGGCCTGGTTCTTGTAGAATTCATAACCAAACAAAGGTTTGCCGTCTTCGATATCCAATATTTGATAACTCCACATTTCATCAAATACGCTGTTAATTGAAGCGTATGGAGTGAGTTGAATGTGAATTGAATGAAATTCTCTTAGGAATTTACGAATAGCCTCCAGGTCATCAACTTTGTTGAATGCTAGAGGCTCGTATCCTAGTTTAAAAGCTTTCTCTAAAAGAGTCATCAATCACGGATTATAACTCCCTTTCGATAGGTGTAGCTCACATTGTAAGAACCATTATCGTCTTCGATTTGAACAATCTTAGATTCAGGTAAATTGTTATTGTAAACCCTATTGATATAGTATCTGGATCCTGTACGTGATGATGAAATTGTTTCAATCACAACAGTATCAGTAACTTTACGATACCTTTTGTGGTCGTAAACATTGGCTATTTCTCCATTGTCTTGAAGGACTTGGATGTGGTCTGACTCACAAGATGTGAGGCCTAGCATAGCTACTAGGACAATGATGATGTACTTCATGTTTTTAAGTTTAGAAGGTTTAAAATTGTTTTTGCTTTGAATAATTGTTTTTTGAGATAAGAAATCCTCCACCACATAATTATAGTGATGATCGGATGCCCTATTACAAAGAGAATTATATTAATCTCTTTGTAGTTCCATGGAGTGACTTCTGCCATCCATTCCATGATGATAACACAAATGTCAAATAGTTTCTCCATGGGTATTTAATTTACTGGTTTTCTTTGCTTGGACTGCTATCAAGCCATCCATTTGTTCCAGCAACTAGTAAGAGAAGAATAAGTATTATTACTGATGCTTCTGCTGGTATATTACTAGCTGCTAATGCTAAGAAAATGATTATTGCGATAAATAGTCTCATTTTAGTTTGGTTTTGGATTATTTTTTAATTTGTTCTTAGCCCTGCCTGTCTTTCACATCTTGGACTACAGACCAAGTAATAGCGACATTTGACTAGCTCACCGTTGTTTCCCTATCATTGCCTTAATGGTTCTAACACTGTTAAGTGATATTACCTGGCTGATAAGCTGTAATAAGTGAGCACCAATCAGTTCTATAGACTGACCTAATGGATTTTGTAGTTGGTAATTTGAGTTGTATTGGTTCATGCACAACTCTAAGCAGACTTGCCAAGTTTTGTCACATTGATATAGACAAGTAAAGTTCATCAATGAAGGAGTTTTTAACTCCGGGTATTTATATGTTTACAGTTAAGTATTATTGACCCAATTATCTCTTCCGCCTCTTACCAATAGACTAAGCGTTTTAGATGTAGAAGAATATATCTTCCAGTGAAATGTTTTTGAGTAACTTGTGTCAACTGGCGTTGCCTAAATGACCTGTCAAACCCTGTGATGTTGCATGGTTAGAATTGGTAGTTCTAATTTCTACATCACATGTTTCAGCGCAATACTCTGTTGCCTTTTATTGCATTGTAAACTTAACTGTTAAATTCTCTTTAGCGATAATATAAATCATACAGCGTATTTTTAGATTTGAACATTTAAAAAAAGGTGGGCTTGAGGACTGTCCAACACTGAACAATCCTCAAATACCCAACCTAACCTTACACTACTCTACAACCTCTTCCT
>JQIA01002382.1_pt1 | contig 10060 bp, 8 predicted proteins | sample 811431 | NCBI WGS metagenome assembly JQIA01 (sample SAMN02998118, study PRJNA258478) | marine sediment metagenome | biome: marine; feature: seafloor; material: sediment; isolation source: oil-polluted sediment collected from 3 locations (0.5 km, 0.7 km and 0.9 km)... | place: USA: Gulf of Mexico ... | reverse complement strand
TAATAAATATCAAGATCAAAAAAACAACATGCTCATAATAATCAAAATTAGAAAAATTACAACTTAATTATTTTTCAATGGAAGATAAAAAAATTGTTTTTTTGAAATTCCCAAATGATTTCAATTTTTTATATTATTTGGATTTTTTTTATAAAAACAGCCCTAAATTTATTTTTAAAGAGCGCCGTCAAACGACCTCATCAATGAAAGAAAAAACCTTGCCACACCATCAAATTCAAGGTGTTACGGCGGGCATGCCGCACAGACACTTCGAAAAACCTCGGTAGAGAGATATCTGTCTCCCCTGTCCGGAAATAAAACAACTACCGTAGAACCTCTTGGCATATCTTTAGCCGCTTCAATCGCCGCCCATAGTGCTGCTCCGGTACTGATCCCACAAAAAATCCCTTCATTAAGCGCAAGGTCACGGACTGTATTAAACGCCTGATTATCCTGGCAGATAACTTTTTCGTCAAGTAAAGAAGGATCATAAATAGGCGGCACCATAGCCTCACTCATATTTTTAAGTCCCTGAATTCTATGTCCAAGACAGGGTTCAACGCCCAGAACTTTTGCTCTGGGGTGGTTATCCCTAAAAAATTTAGAACAGCCCATCAACGTTCCCGTTGTCCCCATACCTGCAACAAAAAGATCGACCTCTCCGTCTGTATCTTTGACTATTTCCGGAGCGGTTGTTTCATAGTGTGAGCGCCAGTTTGCTTCATTTTTAAACTGGTTTGGCATAAAATAGGTATCACCGCATGTTTCCATAATACTGTTCGCTCTTGCAATTGCCCCGTCTGTCTTTTCACTACCCGGTGTCAGCTCAAGTTCCGCACCCATTGCTAAAAGAGTTGATCGCCTTTCAACGCTGACACATGATGGCATGGTAAGCTTTATTCTAAAGCCCAGTGCGGCCGCGATCATCGCCATACCGATACCTGTATTTCCCGACGTCGGCTCAAGAATGGTTGCGCCCGTTTTAAGACTCCCTTCGTCAAGTGCTTTTTTCACCATATAATATGCAGGCCTGTCTTTCACAGATCCACCCGGATTCGAGCCTTCAAGCTTTGCAAGAATTCTTACACCTGTTTCTTCAGAGTCCCACATACGTTGAATTTCAACAAGAGGGGTATTTCCGATTGCATCAATAATACTCATAACAATGTCTCACATTAAAATTTTAAACTATTTGCAAAAAATCTATTTTCAGTTTATTGTAGCCGCTTAAAATACCACATTGTGGTAGCAATTAGCAAGGAACAACAATTAAATAAGTAAAGGTTTTTCATGAATACAATAATTGAGCTGAAAGACGCAATAAAAAAACATACTTCCGATCAGGACAAAATAATATCACCGGAAGAGACCGTTAAAAATTTTGAAGAAAAAATCAAGTCACAGAATCTGGATATTCTTCAGGAAACCAAAAGAATTGATAATGGCAGATTAGGAATTCCGGTTTTTTTCAGCGTCTGTGGTGAAGATGCAAAAGCAGTCACCGGTACAGCAAAACAGATGGGTAAAGGTGCGACTCCTGAGCAGGCAAAGGCAAGTGCCGTTATGGAACTTGCTGAACGTTTCAGCTTTTTCAGTTTTAAGAATAAATCTGAAAACTTTTTTACAGACACGTTCAAAAACGTAGAGAAAGATGCCATCCCTTTTGAAATGATTATGCAGTCTGTTCACGATACCGGTGATATGGCAATAAACAAAAAAGTTTTTGAAAACCTGCCGTTGCAATGGACAAAGGCCTACAATCTGTCCAAAAAAAAAGAAGTTCTGGTTCCCTTTAACTGGTTTTATATGATCAATGAATTTAATGGCCCCTCAGCCGGTAACTGCACGGAAGAAGCAATATGTCAGGGCATATGCGAAATTATGGAACGGCATACATCGTCGATCATCAGCCATTCTGACATGGACGTACCGGCAGTTGATCCTGCAACGGCAGATGACCCTGCAGTTGTTGAGATGCTTAAAAATTATAAAGATGAAGGAATAAACGTTTATATTTCTGATTTTTCACTCAATACGGGGATCCCAACGATTGGTGTCCTTGCCTATGATCCTGATACATTTCCTGTTATGAGTGAAATTGTATGGACAGCGGGCACTGCTCCTGATCCTCAGAAGGCTCTCAGCCGCGCCCTTACCGAAACAGCCCAGCTTGCAGGTGATTTTAACACCAGATCAAACTATATTGCCAGCGGGCTTCCTAAATTCACAGACCTTTCAAAAGCTGACTTTATTATTAATGCCACAGAAACAAAATCTATTAGTGAATTACCAGATATTTCGGATAATAATATTAAGATTGAAGTAGAAAATGCGCTGGATGCCATTTCAGCAATGGGAATGGAAGTCCTCCTTATAAATACGATGCATGAAGGCCTTCAGATTCCGGCATTTTATACGATCATACCAGGCGCCCATTTTCGGGAACGAGCTGTAGAGGCGAGTGTTGGCATGTTTTCAGCACGACTTATCACTGAAACATACAACCCTGCCGAAGCAATACTAAAGCTTCGTGAAATGGATGCACTTCTCACGGATAAATACTACACGCAGTTTTATCTTGGTCTCTCGTATCTTTCTCTTGAAAACCCTGAAACAGCGCTTACACATTTTGAGAAAGCAATGACCCTTGATCCTTCAGAACTCAATTTGCCTGACATAATTTCCTACACTGGCGTATGCCTTAAAGATACCGGTCAATATGAAAAAGCCCTTGATGTTTTAGCAAAAGGTGCACTGATTGATGATCAGCGAACAGATATATTCAACCTTATGGGTTTTTGCAATTTTATGCTCAAGAATCATGAAACCGCGATTGAAAACTTTAAAAAAGTAATCGAAATTGACCCAACCTCAGCCATTGACTATGCCAATATTGCTTCAAACTACAGAGATCTTGGCAATACTGAAATGGCCATTAAATATTATAAAATGACCCTGTCAATTGATCCTACAATCGATTTTGCAAGAGATAATCTTGAAAAACTGAGCAAATAACAATTCATTCCGATGAACGTTTTCAACGTTCATCGGATCAATCCCCCCCCCCCTTACCTCTAACGGTAAACTTAGTCTCTTGACATCAAACATGATTTTTCTTATAATTTCAGAATAATTTCTACATTATTGATCCAATCAAAATTCTAATTCAGACATACATACAGTAATTTTTATAATATTCTTTTCTTAATGACGGGAGTACAGGCAAGCCATGAAAAAAAATTTCTTTTTTTTAATTGCAGTCATGTTTTTATGCTCTTTTGCATCTGTCAGTAACGCAGACGAAATTGAAATTCATGGCTTTGCAAGTTCCGGTTACTTAAAATCAAAATATAACAATTATCTTGGAAAATCAAAAGTAGGCCTGTTTGAATTTAATGAATTCGGCCTGAATATAAACAAAAATGTCACTGATAATATTCGAATCGGAATGCAGCTTTATTCCTTTGATATGGGCAATTTCGGAAATAATAATATAAAACTGGACTGGGCTTTTCTCGATTATCAGTGGAAGGAATCTCTTGGCATAAAAGTCGGTAAATTTAAAACACCACTTGGACTATACAATGAATTACAGGACTATGACATGTTATGGGTTCCCGTCCTGCTGCCGCAGAGTGTCTATACAAAATACCTTCGGGAAACCATGATTAGCACTCAGGGTGCTTCATTGTACGGGAATATCCCCATCAGTTTTCTTGGACACCTCAGGTACGACATATACACCGGGGCTCAGGAAGTAGACCCGGATGGCGGCATGCTGAAATATGTGAATACAACAGATGTCACATTTGGTGAAGCTGTATTTGAGGATTATATCGGCGGTAGACTAAAATGGTATACGCCTCTAAGGGGACTTGTTCTTGTGGGGTCAGCCGTTAACTTTGAGATGTATTTCACGGGCACGGCTGCCTTGCCGCCACCTGCGCCGTCCGGAACTACGATAGATGCAATCATGGATTTCACAGATTTTTCCTGGATTATAGGATCGCTTGAATATACGTATAAAGATTTTATTTTCAGCGCCGAATACAGCCGCATGGATATGGATATTACCGTTGCAACACCTGAAGGCGTATTTTTAAAGGATATGAGTCGGGTCCGTGATGGTTATTATGCACAGATGGCGTACAGCGTAAATACATGGCTTGAAACCGGCACTTATTATTCTGTCATGTATCAGGACAAGGATGACAAAAAGGGTACAAACTATCCCGCCGGGTCAGAACATTATGCCTGGCAGAAAGATCTTGCGTTCACCCTCAGATTCAATATTACAGATTTCTGGAATGTAAAATTTGAGCAACATTTTATGAACGGGGTTTTCCTTGCTGAGCCGGATAATCCACCGACCGCATCCGATGCAGCTATTAATGGTACCCCTCCCGGCTGTCCTGAAAAAATATGGACTATGTTTGCAATAAAAACAACTTTCAGTTTCTAATATCCGGAGATGGCTTCATGAAAAAAAGAATCCTTTTAATTATAGCAATACTGCTCAACTTTTCTATTGCAGCAGAGGCTGAAACCGTTATTATCGTCAATAATAAACTCCCGGTTGAGAGCCTGTCAAAAAAAGATGCCCGGGATATTTATCTGGGCCATATTACAAAATGGAACAACGGAAAAAAAATTGTAATTGTCATCCTCAAACGTGGACAAACACACGATGATTTTACCAGAAATATACTTGGAATTGCCCCGGAAAAACTTGCACGATTCTGGAAAAGAGCCTTTTTTTCAGGCTCAGGAAATTTACCCAAAATTTGTAATTCGGAAGAAAGGATGGTGGAGATTGTTGCAAAATATCCAGGGGCAATTGGTTATATAGACTCTGGAACAGAGCATACCCCGGTAAAAAGCTTTCCCCTTCGTTGAGACTTGAAAGAGGTCCGATAACTGCGTTACTCAATCATTGAATTTAATATAACGACTGAAGATTCCTGAGTCGTTGAACAACTTCAAAAATATCTCTTTCAGCTTTACCAACAAACTGTTTTAGATCCGCTGTTTCCTGCTTATTAAAATTCGTAACAGTACCGGCAAACTTTACCTCAATAGGTACGCCATTTACTTTGAACAGGTTAGAATGGATCTTTTTTAGAAGCCTTCTCATGGCAAGTTTAGCCTCTTCAGCATCGGTCATCGGCATCAGGCTCACAATTTTTTTCTTGTCCAGAATACCTATCAGGTCAGTATCTCTTACCTGTTGTATCAATTCAGTTAATACGGAAACAGTAATATCATCATGCATCACTGTACCGGCTGCAAATTTCTTTTGCGGTATTGCTTTCAGAATTGAAAAGGTTACTGCTGAAAAAGGGGTTTTATATCTTGAGGCTCTGGCTATTTCCCTCTCGATAAAATAAAGAATACTTTTTCGGTTATGGACACCTTTTGGCAATTTGAACGTTGATGTATGGACATCGTTTCTAATTTTTTCATCCGTGTCTTCTTCAAGAATCGACTTTTTAATCTCTTTAGTATCAAATTCACCTGTTTTAGAGTCGATATACTTGTCACGTACCTGTTTCAGAATAATTTTTAATTCTTCACTGTCTTCAATATTGTCTTCAAAGATCTTCAACAGTGAGCTTGTTTCATGATCCCAGGTCCCAAAAACATTATCTCTCTGCTCAAGACTTTTTTCAAGTTTCGAAATAAAAGTATCCATCCGCTCATCTAATCGTTCAGCGACCCCGTCAAGAACTTTTGGCTCTATATCCTTACTTTTTAACTTGGCTACAATTTCCGATTCAACATTTGCAATAACAGACTTAAGATGCCCCGCCCCCTCATCCCCCATAACATCAGGTGAATCCAGTGCAATTTTAGCCCCAACCCGTTCAATATATTCAACCAGAACATCGGTCAGTGCTTTCTTATCACCAGTCTCCTTCCTCAATTCTGAGGCAAGATATATCAACTCTGCAGCCTCAGCCGGGTTTGACGTAATTTCTCTTAATAACTCTTCTCCGGAAACACCAATATCTTCAGCACTCTGTTTTATTGCTTCAGAAACATTATAATTAGCCAGTTCCTTTTCAAGTTCACTTGTAAGCTCTAAAAAGTCATCCAAAGACATGCCTTCAATAAGAAGCGTGTCCTTTAGTTTGGGAAGAAACCTCTGAAGTTCATCGTTATCCGGGATTAACCGCCTTAAGATTTGTGATAGTCTTTTAATAGAAGTCGCACCCTGTTTGTACTCATCTCTAACAAGTTTCAGGATGACATTATCCGCCAGTTCATTCGTTTCAACGATCAGTTTTGCTTCTTCCTGAAATGAAATTCCGGCGTTCTTTTTTTCATTAATGCTATTGATGAGATCTGCACGTATCTTGACAACAGAAGCCGCAAGATCATGAAGCTTTGAGCCACTTAAATCAACCGCAGCCCGATCGACCTCTGATTTAATTTTCCCAATGTTTTCAAGCAACATAGGACCGGCTTCACCACTGTCACTTGAAATTTCGGCTGTATCACTGTTATGCACAACAAATTCTGAAAGCTTTTCCGGCTCCCCCAAAAGTTGTGAAATAGAAAATGATTTCCCAAGTCCGTCTATTGCCAAACCACCTGTAAGCATATCCAAAAGTTCTGTTTTAAGCTTCTTTTTCTTTTCAGAAGATTTAGCTTCTGAAATTGTTTTCACAGAATCTTTTTCCACAACCGTATCGTCAACGGTAACCTTTTTAAAGTAAACATGATTCAGTTTTAATTTACTGATATTCAGCTTTGCGAGTTCTTTCTGCATCCGGTCTAAATCAGAAAATACGACTGTATCGATTATGACATTGAAAAAGCCCTCAAGGTCATCTCTGCTGAACCCCTGTGTGAACTGAATAGACTGAATATCAGTTTTTTTAAAATGAGCCTGAACTTTTGAGGTATTAAGCCGGGCATCAAGTGGTTCATCTTCAATAAAAAATTTTTCCTGGTGCAGGATAAGAACGATGGGAGAGTATTTATTTAATTCATCCGAAATAAGCCTGTAAAAGTCTCCCATTGACTGAGTGGTAAAAGGGTGTTTCATATCATACATCACAGCACGATTAAAAAGCATTGAAAAAATCCGACCAATTTTATCTACGCTCTGTTTTTTTAATTTTTTTTCAGACATTTAATTTTCCCTGAAATGATATTTTACACATCAATTCTAACCGTATTAATCCATAATATGATTTTTTTTATATTGTTTCAACGCATCAGCAAATTCATTGCAGCAGTTAAAGCGCTTCTCAGGATTTCGTTCAGTTGCCTTTTTTATTATTAAATCCATATCACCATGAAGTTTAGGATTCATCATTGACGGCAATGTTGTAAAAACGCCATTTTTATTTTTTACTTTAAGCTTTAACAGCTCCATCGTAGACTTTACATTGTAAAACGGTAGTGTTTCTGCCAGCATTTGAAACATCATAATCCCTGAAGCATATATATCGGCTTTTCCACTGATATCTTTATTAATTACCTGTTCAGGTGCCATATATACAGGCGTCCCCTGAATAACAGGTTTTGTATCATCTGCACCACGCAAAACTTTGGCAATGCCGAAATCTGTAACAACAGGGCGTTTACCGTCATTCACAATAAGGATATTACCAGGTTTTATATCTCTGTGTATAATCTGCTGTTCATGGGCATAATTTAGTGCATCAAGGACCTGAACCATCATGTCAATTGTTGTCTTAACAGGCAAAATCCGCTTTGACGGAATTATATTTTTTTTTGTTTTCTTAATAAGCTGCGCAAGCGTGTCACCTTCAATGAGTTGCATGGTAAAAAAAAGAAATTCATCGGTTTCACCAACTTCATATACAGGAATTATATTTGGATGGTACAAAATGGCAGCAGATTCAGCTTCCTGTTGAAACAATTCAGCCGTTTTTGGTGTTAAAAACTGCTTGGGTAAAATCTTTACAGCAATTTTTCTTTTTAATGAACGTTGAAATGCAACAAAAATGATGGACATCCCCCCACGGGCAAGTTCGCTGACTATCGTTGAGGTACCGACCTCAAGCCCTAAGAGATGATCTACATTTACCGATGCTATTGTACTCATTTTATCCGTCTTATCGCCCTGTTTGTAAAAACCATGTACATAGTTTATGTTGATTATTTTTTATTTAGAATATTACTACATGTATTTTTTTAAAAAATCAATACCCACAAGCGAATATACAGCCTGTAAACGCTTTTATTCATTATATATATACAGAGCGTCAATACAAAAAAAATCGTAGAGTTGTAACTCTAAAAGCTATCAGGATATCATTTCAGAAAAAGCCGCATCATATAAATCAATTACATTTTCCCAGGAATATATATTTATCTCATCGGCAAGTATCTCTGAATGGTTAAAATGTAAATGATGATTTTTTGATAATTTCATCAGTTTTTCAATAAAATCCTTTTGGCTTTTATATAGAAATACCGAATGTAAATCATGAGGTATAATTTCCGGGTAAGAGAGCCGCTCAGGTAACAAAGGAAGACAGCCATACCTGATGGCCTCAACAACTGAGATACCAAAATTTTCCTGAATTGCAGTACTCACGACGATATCCCCTTTTTTAAGCCAGTCAAGATAACGATTCCTGTCTTCTTGGTACCCATAGCACACGATATGGTCCTTCAACGACTCTTTTGCCTGAATAAATGCCTGGGGGATAAACCCCGAATCTTCACCAAGAAGTGCAACTCTGAAATCAATACTATTAGCCTTTAAGATACCAAGCGCTTTAAAAAAGGAAGTGGCATTTTTATCATAACTCCAGCGATGGTTCCAGACAATCAAAGGAGGTTCATAAGACACCGTTTTTTCCTTTAAATTGTTCATCTCAAAACTGCATCCAGGATAAATGACAGTAGACTTAGGGCGAATATCATCCAGAATCCATTCAGGCGGATAGTCCGGCACTCTCGAAATATTATTTTCGATCGCTTCAAAAAAAACAGTCATTTGATAATTTGAATTAAAAACAATCCTGTCAGCACAAAGCGCAGTACCGATATCTCCCATACACAGGTATTGATTTCTTTTCTCTTTTGGCGCAAGGGGATATGTCAGTTGGTTTTCATGAAAATAAACCATAACAGGCGGGAGTTTATTACCGGTAAAAGCCCTTAGATCAGCAAGCCGCATCAGGCTTGTGGTAATAATACCATCATAGCTTTCCAAATTTTTTATAGCTTTGGCAAAATAAAAGGCCGCACCACGGGTTCGCCAGCTCCAGTTAACACCCGGCATTGTCACTAAATCTATACTATGAGCAGAATTCCGAATCAGCCCATCTGCAAACGCCTTGTGCGAACCACCATAAAAAGGCTCAATAAATAAAAGTTTCACATTCGCCTCTTTCTTCTTAGAAACAACACAGCTTACGTTTAATTGGAATCTTTCAAACTTAAAAGTCTTTCTTCGATTTTTACCTGAAAAGTAAGGAGGTCCTGTTCAAGCAGAGTAAGTTCATTTATTCGTTCACGAATTTCAGCGACTCGCTTCTTACCAATTTTCAACGTTTTTGTAATCTGCTCAATCTCATCAAAATCGATATCAGTCATACCGATTATTTCAGCAATTTCATCCAGAGTATATCCAAACCGTTTCCCTCTGAGAATAAGCTTTAGGCGTGCCCGTTCCCGGCGTGTATATATCCTCTGGTTCCCCTCTGTCCGTTTCGGTGAAATCAGATTTTTTTCTTCATAAAACCGTATAGACCGGGTACTTATTTCAAAAGCCTCAGAGAGATCCGAAATTGAGTATAATTCTTCGCTGTCATTTTCAATATCCACGTTTATATCCTGTTATTATTTTAACTGTCCGTTCTCTCAATTAACCGGGACAACTTTATTAAAAACTAAAACTATTCCTATAATTAACCTTTTAAACTATAAAATGGGAGTACTATATGTCAAGACAATAATATTTTACTTGACATCAACACCGCCTGATTATATTAACACCCATCGTTAACGTTAACGTTAACATAAAGACAGGGTAAGTTTTGAAACATAATACTAATTCTGGTATACTATGTAT
>JQIA01002381.1_pt1 | contig 10061 bp, 6 predicted proteins | sample 811431 | NCBI WGS metagenome assembly JQIA01 (sample SAMN02998118, study PRJNA258478) | marine sediment metagenome | biome: marine; feature: seafloor; material: sediment; isolation source: oil-polluted sediment collected from 3 locations (0.5 km, 0.7 km and 0.9 km)... | place: USA: Gulf of Mexico ... | reverse complement strand
TAATATATCTAAGATTAAAATTAAAATATAAACTCTTTGTTTAATTTCATTATTCTCTTCAAGAAACTGTTTTAATGAAAGTTCACGTTGTGAAATTCCAAAATACAATAAAGCTCCTACATAAACTAAGATTAGAATAATTGTATAATTACTTATTAGTCCAAGGATAAATCTTTGTCCAATTTTATTACGCCAAAATGAAATTTTACTAAAAAGATTATTTATTGCTGCAATAGTGAAACCAACAATATTTGCAGTGAATATTAAATAAATTAATCGAAATCCATTGTTCGTAACACCTGGGAATTCCCCAAATTTGCTGTAGTATATATAGGAATACAATATTAATCCTAAAAGAGTATTAATGAAAAAACCAGATATTACTATTCGTAATTTCATTTATATTTGATTAAAAAACCTTGAGATTTCTAATTTAAGCAATTTTCAATTGAAATCTCAAGGTGTACTAATAAAACAACTATTCGAGTTTTAAAAAATTAATAAACTCATATAATTATTAGTTCATTGTACGTTCATATTCGTAATCGGATTTTATATCGTTAGCAACACTTTTAAAGATATAATCAATTTCACTGTCGCCTTTAGCCATTAGCTTTTTTACATGAAGTAATACAGTGGCTTTACCTATCCCAGTTTCAATATCTTCAACAGTTTTTAATAAGTAAACTACTGTTCTTTTGTCTAATTTATCTTTTTCACAAATCATTCTTACAATTTCCTCTTTCACTGAAATATGTTCAATTTCATCTAAAGCATCAAAGAAAGATCTTATAACTTCAGGATCGTTTGGTAAATCATTAATTGATTCTCTCAAAATAGCTGAAGCACCATGACCAAAATCATCATCGCCCATTTCTTCAACTACATCAAAAAGAGCAACATAACCGTGCGAGTCTAGCTTATGAACTCTAATAAAATCAAGTAAAAGATTGTATTGCTCCATTCTAAGATCCATACTATTAATAACCTCAAAATAAGTATTTATTACGTCTTTATCATTTGTCATTGATCCATGTAGTTTTCTTAATGCAACGCTTTTTCTCGTATTTGCATCGAAAGTCTCTGCTATTTCCAGCAGGTTAAGTACTGCTGATTTATCTAAATCAGTATCTGTAACAAGCTTCCCTTTAGCTTCCCACTCCAATAATTCTTGTTTAAGGTATCTATAGCTATCCGACAATCCTTTTATAGCATTAACATATTCTCTACTTAAATCTTCATTTCCCACAACATGTGGAAGTAAAACTCTATAAACTGCAGCTCTCTCACTACTTAAACTAAATCTTGATACTGCTTCAATTAAATCGGATAAAACATTTTCACTTAATTTCTGATTTGCTAGAAGAAGTTTAACAACATTTCCTTTTTCAGAATTAATCGACATTCCTGAAAATATATTTAAAAACTCCCTTGAATTATCAGTTGTTATGTCGTACTTTTTAATAAATGCTCTTAAGGTATTTCCTCTTTCAGTATTATAGCTCAATGATTCTGTTGCTTCAAGAAATTTCTCCATAGTATAAGTATCGAAATCATACTTCTTTAGCATTTCTCTTAATAAAATTCCTTTCGTGCTTTGTGAATGTATTTCTGGTATTGCTTTAAGTACTTTTACAACTTCTTCTCTATTTAATTTAATGTCATTAACTAAAGTTTTATAGTACATGTATTTTACGTTAAACCCACTATACTCAACTGATTCAAAATAAACTATTTTATGACTAACTGATTTGTAAGTTGAGTATCTATTTTTATTATCCATTCTTTCAGCAGCATTTATAACTGCATCAACACCACCTTTACTATAAATATTTAGGATTCTTTCCTTACCTCCTATTCCCGTCTTATGTATAACATCAATAAGAATTTCACTTAACCATTCTTGACCATCCGCTTCAAAAGGCAATTCTTTTTTTCCATCAAAATATTTTTTTGTAAGATTCCCTTTATCATCACTTTCAATTTCAATTCTACGATTATTACCAAAAGAAGATTTTGTTATCTTAAGATAACCATTAGATTCAATTGCTTTTACATCTTTATCATCATTAGAAATCGTAATTTTTCCTTTATACTTTATTTCATATGCAGAAAAGGAATCTTTTGATTTATAAAAATGTTCTCTGCTCTGATTTTCATCAATAATAAATTCTGCTTTTGAATTTGCATTCAAGTAAAAAGAACTTAAAAAAATGAAACTCATTAATAATGTTAAACGTGCTTTCATAGTTATTTGATTTAAATTAATATTTCGGTTTGTTATTATGATACAATATTCCACATTAACAATATGAATTAAAAACCAAATGAAATGAACCGTATTTAAATTGTAATGAATTGTAGATATCAATAAATAAAAAAGAGCGCAAGACATATCTTGCACTCCTAATAGTATGTTAATGGTAATATATTTTAATCTAGCAACTCAGCTAATTTTGCACCTAAGTCTTTTCCACGTAAATTTTTTGCAATAATAATTCCATCTTTATCTAATAATACATTAGAAGGAATACCACGAATTGCATATAATTTACCCGCTGCAGAATCCCAATATTTTAAATCAGAAACTTGAGGCCATGTTATACCATCCTCTTTAATAGCTTCAACCCAGTCTTCATGTTTTTTATCAAATGAAACTCCAAAAATTTCAAATCCTTTATCCTTATATAGAGCATAATTAGCAACTAAGTTAGGATTTTCTTGTCGACAAGGCTTACACCACGCTGCCCAGAAATCAATTAAGATATATTTTTCACCAATAAATGATGAAAGTGGTAAAGGATTTCCGGTAGTATCGTTTAAAGTAAAATCAGTATATGCTTGTCCAACAGCAACACGCTTTAATAGGTCAACTCTTTCTACGAATCTAATTACATATTGTGAGCTTGCAATTTCAGGACTGAATTTTTGCGCAATTGAATCTAATATTTCAACATCGTTTCCAGAAGCCATATGACGTAAAGCAATATAAGCACCTACTTCATTATTAGAATTATCACCTACAAAACCTCCAACAAAAGCACCCTGTTCTTCTTCAAGTTTTGAATATGTCTCCTCAACCTCTGCAACTTTTGCTCCATCACCTGCCATATTTGCTTGTACATATTCATTATAAAGTTCTCTACTTTTCATATTAAAATTCATCATATCAGTGTCGAATGATTTTAAAATAGTTGTCAAGTTAGAACCTTCTATTTTTGCTTCATTAAGATTATTAATATCAGCATTAATTGTAATATTTACATTGTCAAGAAATAAATTTATTGGAGCCAAAGTATCAGCAAGAACAACAATGAAATATTCAGGTGCAGTAACAGAACCTTCAAAACTAAAAGCTCCATCAACAATAGCTACAGAATCTGCAGTTACATATTTTCTGTCGACCACATGTTTAAGTACAGCTGAACCAGTTAAACCAGCTATATTTGCATCTATTTTGTACTGTGGCTGCATAGTACAAGAAAACATAAGCGAAATAGCAATAAGACTATAAAAAAGTTTTTTCATGGTATAATTTTTAAATGTTTAAAATTTCAGGGGATAAACTTACAAAAATTTCAGATAGAATAGAATGTAAGATATGTAAATATTTAAATTAAAAATTCTTGAAATAATCATCAATCAAAAATCTTGACGCTAAAAAAGAATTCATTTTTCTATTAACTACTTTTTCTTCAAAGAGCTTTAACTTTTCTTGTATACCTTCTTGATTATAAAAATGATCTTTTAAGGCGTCATGTATAGATTCATACATCCAGTATTTGACCTGCTTTCTTCTTTGTTTTTCAAAAAATCCTTCTTCCCTAATATATTCAATGTACTCAATAATAGTATTCCAAACCTCTTCAATACCTATTGAATTTAGTGAAGAACATGTTAATACTTTTGGGCTCCATCCACATTCAGAAGGCGGAAATAAATGTAAGGCATTCTGATATTCCATTTTAGCTAAATTCGCCTTGGTAATATTATCTGCATCCGCTTTAGTTATTGCAATGGCATCAGCCATTTCCATTATACCTCTTTTTATTCCTTGAAGCTCATCTCCCGCTCCTGCGAGCATTAATAAAAGAAAAAAGTCTACCATTGAATGAACGGCTGTTTCTGATTGACCAACACCTACCGTCTCAATTAAAATAGTATCAAAACCTGCTGCTTCACAAAGAATAATTATATGTCTTGTTTTTTTTGCAACACCTCCAAGTGATCCGGCAGAAGGAGAAGGTCGAATAAAAGCATTTTTATCGTTTGCAAGCTCTTCCATTCTTGTTTTATCGCCTAGAATACTTCCTTTAGTAATTTCACTACTTGGATCAACAGCCAAAACCGCGATTTTCCGATCTTGCTTTGTAAGATGCTTTCCTAGCGCCTCAATAAATGTGCTTTTCCCAACTCCAGGCACACCCGTGATACCAATTCTTATAGATTTTTGTGCAAATGGAAGACATTTCTCAACAATTTCAGTTGCATAACTATTGTGTTCTGCTAATGAACTTTCAACTAATGTAATAACCTGACTTAAAATTGTACGGTTACCACTTAATATGCCTTTAACATATTCATCAATGGGTAGCTGAATTTTCTTTTTTAAACGAAATTTTTTTATTCTAGAAGGATTTATTGAATCGGGTTGCTCAATCCCTTTTTGCACATTAAGGGCGGATTCAAATTCATTTTCAATATTTTCTTTATCCTTTTCAGACATACATATGCATTTTACGCTAAATTAGAACTTCTTGAGCAAGAAATAAAAAAATAGGAGAATTTTTAATTATTCTCCTATTTTATTAACTATTAAATTATAATATTTTCATTAATCTGGCGGCATTTCTTCAGTGAATTTTTTTATTGGTTTCTTTTTATTTGGATCAATAATTTCACCCTTAATAACCAATCTAATATTGGATTTTTTAGGATCGTTGCTAATTACATAAATTGACTTATTCTGTTTTCCTTTTCTAGATCCTGGGCTAAAAATTACTTTAAACGAACTTGATTCGCCTGGTTTTATGACTTTTTTCTCAGGATCTACAGTTGTACAACCACAAGTTGATCTTATTTTGCGAATAATTAAATCGCTTTTACCTTCATTTTTAAATTTGAAATCATGCTCAATCTTCTCAGCGGATTTTGTCTTACCAAAATCAAATATAATTTTCTCGAATGCAATTTTTGGAGCATTAGCTTTCTCTTTTTCTGTTAGTTTCGAGAAATCTTCTTCTATTTTTGCACTAATGGTAATATAATCTCTATTTCCAGATTCACCATTAATTTTAACTTTTACTCTGCTAGTTACGAAACCCCAATCATTAACTAAAGTTCCATTATAAGTGCCAATAATGTATGCTTTTTTCCCAGGCTTTATAACAGCTGGCTTAACTTCTAATTGAAGATATTTTGGAGTATTCCCAAATTCAATCTTTAAATTTTTATCTGATGAATTAAAAATCTTCATTGTATCTTTCTTAACCTGATTATTATAAACTCTTACAAATGCAAAATGATTTGACTCAAGCCTCAATTTACCTATTTCTTTCGGATAATAATCTTTTACCGTTTTCACTCGAGCAATTACTTCTCCAGTAATTCTTAAAACATTTATACCCTTTTTTGTATTTGACTCAACAGTAATACTTTTATTAAATCCTCCCGGCCTATTACGAGGGTTGAAAACAGCACTTACAAAACCCTTTTTACCAGGCATTATAGGCTTCTCTGTCCATGTTGGAGAAGTACATCCACATGAAGCTTTTACTTTATTAATTATTAGTGGAGCATTCCCTGTATTGGTAAACATGAATTTATATTCAGCTTTACCATCTCCCTCATTAATCTTACCGTAATCATGTGTTTCTTTTTCAAATGAAATAAATGCACCTTTCTGTTGTGCTTGTAAAAAACTAAAAGAAACAATTACCAAAATAACACTTATAAATAATCTTTTCATTTTATTATGTTTTATTAATTAATTCTTCAATTAAGCCTAAACAAATGTAGCAATTCAATTTTATTTGTTAATATCGTTAACAAACTTTAACTTTTAATGCTATTACTTATAAATCAACCAAAAATATAATTTATTTTTATAACGTAATCATAGAAAATAAGTTTTGAAAAAAACTCTTATACTTTCATTTATAATAATTAATTGTTTTATTACCATTAATGTATTTGGACAGTTCTATAACGGTCACCAAATGGTATTTGGTAAAAATAGAGTGCAATATAATGACTTTTATTGGTCCTTTTATAGACATGAGAAATTTGACACTTACTTTAATCAAGACGGAGAAGCTATTGCACGTTTTACAAGTAAAAATGCTTCGACTGAAATCCTGAAATTAGAAGAAAAACTTAACCATAAACTAGATAAAATATTAATTTTTTTGGTATATAATAAATTTTCGGATTTCAAACAAAGTAATATTGGCCTGGTCACCGGGAAAGAAGATTATAACACAGGTGGAGTAACAAAAATCCGAAATAATAAAGTTAGTTTGTATTTTCAGGGTGATCATCAAGAATATTTAAAACAAATGAGAGAGGTAATAGCAGAAACCATAGTAATGGAAATGCTATACGGAAATGGGCTTTCAGAAAATTTCGCAAACTCATCAATTATAAAACTACCAGAATGGTACATAAAAGGATTAACATCTTATTTATCGGAAGAATGGAGCACAGAAATTGAAAATAGAGTAAAAGATGGAGTTGTAAATAATCGGTTTAAAAAATTCAATCGCTTAACGGGTGAAGATGCAATGTATGCAGGTCATTCATTTTGGAAATACATAAATGATTATTATGGAAATACAGTAATCTCAGATATAATTTATCTTACCAGAGCAAATAAAAGTATTAACACTGCCATATATAAAGTCCTAGGTTTGCATTTTAAGGACATTGTAAATCAGTGGCTAGAATATTATAATGAATATTTTAGTGAAGATAATTTTATTGCAAATGATACAATACCAAAGCTCATTCCTTTAAAAAAGAATAAACCTACAATTTATTATAATCAAGTAAAACTAAGTCCAAATGGTGACCAATTAGCATATGTAAGCAATGAAATGGGTCAGATAAAAGTGTGGATATACAGCTCCGATACTGACAAATCAAAGAAAATATTTAAATATGGACATAAAATAAAACAAATAAATGATTTTACATATCCTGTAATTGAATGGCACCCTTCCGGGAAATTTCTTACAATTATTACTGAGAAAAATGGAGGATTAAGTCTTCTTCAATATATTCTTAAAAACGAAGAAATAACCCATAGAAACCTTTTGTATTTTGATAAAATTCTTGGCTTCTCGTATTCCGATGATGGATCAAAAATAGTTTTTTCAGCAATTAAAAATAGTTTGACCGATATTTATGTTTTTGATATTGCCTCCTCTACTAGTGACCAAATTACTAGAGATTTAGCAGATGATTTTCATCCCCGATTTATTGAAAACTCAAAAAAAATAATTTTCACATCAAATAGAATAAGTGATACCTTAAATTCTGATAAGAATAATTTCTCTCAACAATTTGATTTATTTATTTATGACTTTAATAATTCTGATCCTATATTATCAAGACTTACTAATACACAGTATCAATTAGAAGTAAGTCCATTTGAAATGGCAAAAAAAGAGTATTACTATCTAAATAATAAAAATGGAATTAATAATCTTTTCTATGGAAAATATGATAGTACTATTAGTTTTATAGATACTAGTATTCATTATAATTACTTCTTAAAAGAAAAACCAATTACAAATTTATCAAGAAATATTTCTGAACATCATATTAATAAAAACAATAACACATACTCCTATGCCAAATTTAGTAATGGAAAATATTCAATATATAAGAATGATCTTGACAAAAACTTTCCTAGTAATAATATAAAATTACAAAACACACATTATCAGAATGTAATAGACAATAACAATGCCTTAAAAGACAGTATAAAATATAATCTAAAATTAAGCCCTCAAATTGATTCATTAAGAATCCATTCCAAAGAAGATAATTATGTTGATATAAATCATTACGAATTCGAGATTGAGAAATCATATTTTAGTTATAAATATGACAACATTATAGCGAGTAATTTAAAGTCACATAAATCAATGCCAAAAATTCAGGTCTATCAACGCACTTTTTATACCGATCATGTTGTTAGTCAAGTAGATTTTGGATTTATCAACTCAGCTTACCAAGCATTTACTGGAGGTGCAGTTTATTTTACTCCTGGACTAAATGCTTTAATTAAGTTTGGGGCATTTGACTTACTAGAAGATTATAAGATAATTGCAGGAGTAAGATTCTCAGCAGATTTTAATAGCAATGAATATTTGATAAGCCTTGAAAATTTAAAGAAGAAAGTAGACGAACAGTACATATATCATCGACAGAGTTTTGAAAACACAACTGAAAATTTCGTTTCAAAAACACAAACAAATCAAGTATTGTACATAAGAACTATTCCGTTTAGTCAGGTAACTGCACTAAAAGGAACGCTTTCTGCACGGCAAGATAAACAAATCTATATGTCCACAAATCGAACTAGTTTACAAACTCCTAATAATAACTTGTACTGGGGAGGAATTAAACTTGATTTTATTTTCGATAATACAATAAGTAAAGGAACTAACTTATATAATGGAACTAGATTCAAAATTTTTGGTGAATATTTCAATCAAATAAACAAATCAAAAACAGATCTTTTTGTTGTGGGTGCTGATTTCAGGCATTATCAAAAAATTCATCGCGATTTAATTTTTGCATCACGATTTGCGGTAAGTACGTCTTTTGGCCATAGCAAACTAATATATTATTTAGGAGGAGTTGATAATTGGACAAACTTCTCACAACAAACGCCAACTTTTATTCCATTGAATGAAATTCCGATTGATGAAAATGAAAATTACTCATATCAAGCAGTAGCAACAAACCTAAGAGGGTTTCCTCAAAATATACGAAATGGAAATAGTTTTGCTTTAATTAACACAGAATTACGATTACCTGTAGTTAAATACTTTTCAAACTATCCTATAAATTCTTCATTCTGGTCCAACTTACAAATTATTAGTTTCTTTGATATTGGAACAGCATGGAGTGGATTGTCTCCGTATTCTGGAGAAAATGCTTACGATAAAGAAGAATATGGAGCGGGACCGGTTGTTATTACCATAGATACTGAACGCGATCCAATTGTTGCAGGCTATGGTGTAGGTTTTAGACTTATGATATTTAACTATTTTGTACGATTTGATTGGGCATGGGGAATTGAAAATCAACAAACAACACCTAGGATTTTTTATTTTTCATTAGGTTTAGATTTTTAAAAAATGATACGATGAGCTTAAACGAAATTATTCTACTTATTGTAATTGGATTTTTAGCAGGAATTGTTGGAGGTACTTTTGGAGTTGGAGGAGGAATTATTATTATTCCAGCTTTGGTTTTTATTCTTGGTTTATCGCAACATAATGCACAAGGAACAAGCTTAGCTGTTTTACTATTTCCAATTGGAATTTTAGCAGTATTAAACTATACTAAAAACGGTTATGTAAATTATAAATATGCTGCAATCCTAATAGTTACATTTGTATTAGGAAGCTATCTGGGATCAGAAATTTCAGTACATTTACCTGCCAAAGTTCTAAGAAAAGTATTTGGGGTATTTATATTATTAGTCTCTCTAAAGTTAATATTTAGTAAATAATGGAATTAAAACACACAATTAATCAGCTAGTTGAAAAATACTACAGCGAAATAATTGATATACGAAGACATTTACATAAAAACCCTGAGTTATCGTTCCAGGAATATGAGACTTCAAAATATATAACATCATTATTAGATTCATGGAAAATTGCTTATAAATCGGGTATTGCTAAAACAGGTATTTCGTGTATAATTAAAGGTAAGAATCCAGATAAAAGAGTAATTGCTTTAAGAGCTGATATAGATGCCTTGCCTATTCAGGAGAAAAATGAAACTCCTTATAAATCAAAAAACGATGGAGTAAGATCGGA
>JQIA01002380.1_pt1 | contig 10063 bp, 5 predicted proteins | sample 811431 | NCBI WGS metagenome assembly JQIA01 (sample SAMN02998118, study PRJNA258478) | marine sediment metagenome | biome: marine; feature: seafloor; material: sediment; isolation source: oil-polluted sediment collected from 3 locations (0.5 km, 0.7 km and 0.9 km)... | place: USA: Gulf of Mexico ... | reverse complement strand
TCCATTACTCTTTTATAACCGGCTTTACCCAGTTTTTCTGCACGTTCAGGATCATCCAGCAATTCAACGATTGCTTTTGCCAAAGCGCCCGGATTTTCCGGTGGCACGAGGACTGCCGCATCACCGGCGACTTCAGGCAGCGCCCCGCCTGTCGTGCTGATAACCGGAATGCCACTTGCCATTGCTTCACCAACAGGCAGGCCAAATCCTTCATAGACTGACGGCACGACCGCAATTGATGCTTTTGCGTACTGTTTTACAAATTCTTCATCTGTAATTCTTCCGGTAAAGTCGATCAGGTCGGCAATCTGTAATTTTTCGACAAGTTTTTCTATGCCACCGTTTTTCTTAGGGGTTCCGATAACTGTGAGTTTTATTGGCCTTTTTTTCGAAATCTCATGTACGGCCTGCAGCAGGTAGTAAAGGCCCTTGAGTGCTGTATCAGCACTGTTGGTTACAATTATTCTGTCCGGGTCTCTCGGTATTTCAGGAATCGGATAAAAAATATTGGTGTCAATGCCGTTGGGAACGACATTGAATCTTTTTTGGTCAAGATCGAATTCGCTTATGATATCATCTCTTGAAAAATCAGAGACGGTGATAATCTTCTGCAAATGCTTCGCAACTCTTTTCTGCATGCCGATAAAAGAATACCATCTGTAGTGTTTGAATTTTTTCCAGGCAGAGGTAACGCTGTTGACGGCAATTTTTCTATCCACTGAAATTGGATGGTGTATGGTGGCAACTGTCGGTATTTTTTTGCTGATTGCCCATATCCCATATGAAAGACTCTGGTTGTCGTGGATGATATCAAACTGATCAAGTCTGCTTTTAAGATAATTCCATGCCCTGAATCCGAAAGTGAATGGTTCAGGATAGCCCATAGTACTAATACTTAGCCACTCTATGAGATTTATAGGATTTGTGAACTCTTCAGCAGATGGTACCCTGAACATATTCTCAGGATCATAGAGGTTCAGACAGTCAAGCATGGATAATTTAACATCATGGTCAAGCAGCGGATCCGGTGGGCCGGCAATAACTTCAACCTGATGCCCCAGATCAGTGAGGGCACGGCTCAGGTTTCTGACATAAACCCCCTGACCGCCACAATGTGGGTTACTTCTGTAACTGATCATACCGATTCGTAATGGCCGGCTGATTAATTCGGACATATTGCTCCTTTGAACAATTGTTGTTTAAACATCAATACTTTCCATAAACAGTATTATGGTTTATGGACCAGCATATTACTTTTTCCATCTGTTTTAAAAAACACGATAGAAATAACAAACCATATTAAATACAGTTAATGGGGTGCTGACGTCAAGTTATTTTATTAAGTATGTAGGGTGACTATGTGTGAAGGTGTCTGTTATAAAAAGAAAAAGGTAACTATTCAGGTTTTTTTTTATCATTTAAAACAGTTTTACTTTTAGTTCGGATAACAGCGTTTTCAAGATTGGCATTTTTTAATTTTGCAGGGTCTGCCTTTATCTGTAACATATTTGTAAATGAGAAATTAACATTGGTAAGTTCTGCATCAGTGAGGTCTGCATGGCTTAGGTCGGCTCCGCTGAAGTCGGCATTTGTCAGAATGGCCTTTTTGAAAGACGCATGTCTGAGGTTAGAACCTGAAAAATTTGCGCCTGTGAGGTTTGCATTTGAGAAATCAGTACCCGAAAGATCAGCATTCTGAACACTTGCATTCATAAGATCTGCACCCTGTAACTGGACATTCTGCAGGTAACAGGAGTTGCAAACGCCCTTAAGCAGAAGCCGTTCCATATTTTTTACTGCTATATCATACTTTTGATCCGCCAGTGCATAGTGTAAAGGTACAACAAAAGCCATTATTGTAAGAACAATTGTTTTGAGCTTCATTATATACACCTTCCTGTTTATAGTATTTACATAGAAAACAGATAGTTTATTTTCCTGACAGATTCAATTTTAGTTCTGCAAGTGTATTGGAGGCAGTTTCATAATCGTATCCATCAATACTTTTTTCCATATCGGCCAGCATTTCAAAAAGTTTTGCATCGGTATTGGAGCATTCAAAAATATTTTTTACCTGGTCAAGATAGACTTCTGTCTCAACAGGATCGTAACTTTTTAAACAATAGTCAAGGGGGGCACAGAGTTCTAATACCTTTATGGGGTCAAACACCTGAAGCTTTTTGACCGGGCCTGAACTGGTTGATGCTTTTTGTAAATTGTCATCGTCACTTAATCTCTTTATCGTATCAATCACGATGAAAAACGATTCTTTTAAAGATACATATGCCTGTCTGATCAGTACGGGGTCATTTTCTGTAAGAGCACTTTCAAGGAATTTTGCTGCCAGGTGAAGTTCAGTGGCAGAGATATTACCAGAGGTTCCTTTTAGCGAGTGAATCTCAATTTTGAGATGGTCATAGTTTGCTTCATTTAGGAGTTTATCTGTTTTTTCGATGATATTATGAAAGGTTTTTTCAAAACTGATTAAAATTTTTAAGTATTTTTCCCATGAGCCGGCTAATCTTGCAATACCGTCTTTAAGGTTGAGTCCCGGAGCTTTTCTTTGCAGGGCAGGGAAATCTACCGGAGGTATATTTTCCTGGTTTTGACCTGGCTGAATGGGGACTGGGGTTTTATAATATTTCTGGATAGTTGTAATGAGAAGATTACGATCGACAGGTTTGGAAATATAATCGTTCATTCCTGCTGCGATGCATTTTTCTCTGTCACCATACATGGCGTGAGCCGTCATGGCAATGATTGGGATACGTTTCAGGTTGAGGGTGCGTCGTATTTTTTTTGTCGCCTGGATGCCATCCATTTCAGGCATTTGAATATCCATCAGAACAGCGTCGTATGATCGTGATTTTAGCTGATCAATAGCTTCAAGCCCATTATTTGCAATATCAATGCTGATGTCAGGCAGGTCCAGCATCTCTTTTACCACCATCTGGTTTATCGGATTATCCTCTACAACCAGAAGATTAATCCCTGATAATGATTCAACCGGCGTATATTTAATCGGGCCATCAAATTTGAGGGTACCATTACCGAATACTTCCATAATGGTATTAAAGAGCAATGATTGCTTAACGGGTTTCATAAGAAAACTCTCAACCCCTGCATTTTTTGCTCTCATTATTTCAGATTTATTGCCAAGCGCACTGATCATAATGATTGGCGGTGCATTTTTCCCATCCTGTTTTTTAATCTTTTCGGCGATAGTGATACCATCACTGCCGTTAAGCCTTATATCAAGAAGGACTAATCCGAACGGGTTCTGCGTTCTGGCATATTCATATATTTCGATTGCTTTTTCTGCAGATTCAACAATTGTCGGAATAAATCCGAAGGACTCCATATAACGTTTTATTACCATTAATGTCGATGGGTTATCATCTACGATCAGGACATTTCTGTTGCTAAGGCTATCCGGAAGACCTGTCCAGCCGGAATCCTGCTTCTGTAGTGCTTTGAGTCTGCAGGTAAAATAGAAAGAGCTTCCCTTTGTAAGTTCACTTTCAACCCAGATAACGCCTTGCATAAGATTAACAATTTTTTTACAAATAGCCAGACCCAGTCCGGTCCCACCGTATTTTCGGGTTGTTGAACCATCTGCCTGTGCAAAGGCATCAAACAGTGTATTGTTTTCTCTGTGGCAGAGTTCAGGGTGAATACCTATTCCTGTATCTTTGATGCTGAAAATTAATTCCACATCATCATCATTTTTTGAATATATATCTACCGATATACAGATTTCACCTTTATCAGTAAATTTAAATGCATTTGAGACAAGATTGACTAATACCTGCCGAAGTCTTAGTGGATCCCCTGATAAAAATTTCGGTACATCAGGCTTTATATCGACAATAAGTTCGAGCTGTTTAGAAATATTTTTTTCAAGAAACATATAAGAGAGCTCGTCGATTATCTCCTGAAGATTAAACTGAATTGCTTCAAAATCGAGTTGACCCGCATCTACCTTGGAATAATCGAGGATATCATTAACAAGTTCAAGGAGCGATTTGGAAGAGTTGCGTATGACGCTCAGAAATTCTTTCTGTTTATGGATCTGGTCCGTGGAGATAAGCAGGTCTGACATGCCGATAATTGCATTTAAAGGGGTGCGGATTTCATGGCTCATATTTGCAAGAAATTCTGTCTTTGCTTTGGCCGAGGCATCGGCAATATCTTTCGCTTTAAGGAGTTTGGTATTTGTTTTTAAGAGCTCGGCAGTTCGCTCCCTGACTCTTTTTTCCAGCTCTCCGCTATATTCTTCAAGCGCCTTTTCAGCTTTTTTTCGTGCGGTAATGTCTCTGGCAATCCCCCGGAAGCCCAGGGCATTTCCGGCATTATCACGAATCAATGAGACAGATATGGCAAGTACCTTTGTCTCTCCCTCTTTGCCGATCATTTCATAATCAGCAATATTGTCCGGTTCTCCTGTTTTGTATAGGTCTGAAAATACTTCGAAAAGAGAGGCCGCTGTATGCTCGGATGTATAGGTTCTGTAATGCATGCCTATTAATTCATCGGGAGAATAGCCGGATAGCGAGCACATAACATTGTTGATAAAGGTTAGTTTTCCATCAAGGCTTATTTCAAAAAAACCATCCTGAATATTATCGAGTATTGTTCTGTAGTTGTCTGCATTGTTTTTAAACGCTGTTTCATGCTGTTTTTTTTGTGTTAATAATTGTTCTAATTGTTTTTTTATTGCATTTAATTCGTCTGACTGTTTCTTAACAGTCAGTTCAAGATCATTTATAGTGCCGGCAAGTGGTTCTGATTTCGATTCTGATTCTTTAGTTGCCAAAAGCTGCCTCCTGCCAGTAAAACACCAAATAATAAATTTAACACAGTTTAGTTAACAGATCATATTAAAGACACAAATATTCTATACCAGGGTACTCCCTTATTTCAATGTAATTTTTTCTAAAATCTGTATTGCCGGGTGATAATGGTTTCAAGCATTCAGGTTAATGATTACCCGTTAACAAGGGGGGCAACGTCACTTTACTTCTTTGATGTATTTTTCTATGCCGCTAATGATAGAATCACAAATTCTGTTTTGATACGCTGCTGTTTTAAGCCTCTTGCATTCTCGTTTATTGCTGATAAAAGACGTTTCAACGAGGATGGACGGCATACGAGCACCTAAAAGGACATAGAAGGGGGCCTGTTTAACACCTTTGTTTTTAATGTAGCTGTATTTCTTTCTGAGTGTATTATACATGGATGTCTGCACATGTTTGGCCAGTTTACTTGACTCCGTAATTTTAGTGTTTTTCATAAGGCTGTTAAGGATTGTCTGAAGATCACTGATGTTTTTTTCGGAGGTTGCATTTTCACGAGCTGCAACAGAGACTGAGGCTTTGTCTTTAGCAAGGTTTAGAAAGTACGTTTCAATGCCATAGGCCTGTTTACTTCGTGAGGCATTTGTATGAATTGATATAAACAGATCTGCTTTGTTTCTGTTGGCAATACGGGTGCGTTCTTCTAATGTTATATATTTGTCTGTATTCCTGGTCATAATAACATCGCACTTTAATTTTTTTCTTATTTTTACGGCAAGCTTTTTAGCAATTGAAAGAGCAATATCTTTCTCATAGGTGCCTTTTGAATATCCAGGGGCGCCGTTATCTTCACCACCATGCCCCGGGTCAATAACGATTTTTTGAACACCTAATGCAAGTGATTTTGCAAGGTCTTCTCCTGATGATGAAATGATATTGGCAACAGATTGTGAGTTCACCGGTGTTGGGGTTGAAGTCTCGGAGTCTTCTTTTTTTGAAGATTTGCCCCAGATATCGACAACGACTCTGGCAGGGCTTCTTAGTGCAAAAATTTTATAGTCTTTATAGGACTTCAGGTCGATCGCAACTCTTACGACTCCTGGTGTATTGTAAGCAGTGCGGATACCGTTAACCCGCTCATCATCAAGAGTGATTACCGGTCGGATATTTTTTCCCATGGCGCTTTTTTTAAGATCGACATAAAGGCGACGGGATTTGTTATTTGACGTATCTTTTTTAAGAAGGCCGTATTTAAATTCAACTGGATTATCTGTGTCAATAACAATACGTGTTCGGGTTGGCAGAGACCCATGCCTTAAACCTTTTATTGTTGTTCTCTTGCCTATTGAATGCGTTTTTTTGGACGACTTCTTTTTTGAGGGCGGTTGTTTTTTTACAATAGCTTTAACAGGCGCTGTTTTTTTTGTGGCAGGCAGTTTTCTCAGAAGCTTTGAAGCCTCCTGACTGTATCTGCTTTTTCTGAAAGTGGTTGCTCTGTTCAGGTAATCGACTGCATTAATAAGGTCATCCCGGTTGTGTGAGTATTTATAGAGATTTCGGTAAAGAAGGCCTGTCATGTAATGGCCGGCAGGTGCCCACACCCCATAGGGGTCAGTTTTAGCAACTTTTTTGAAGTTTTTTATGCAGGAGAGCCATTTATCTCTTCGTTTTTTTAGGCCGGGGCTTTTGAGCAGTTTGTTGTAGGCATTTTCAGCAGCATAAAACTTACAGTCTGCCTTTTTGCACTGAGCCTGTGAGGCTGTCGGGGCAATAAAAAGGAACGAGATTAACAGTACTAATGCCCAAAGACCACTTGTCGCTGCTTTTTTAAAGAGTAGGTAAAACCTGTCTGACATAGAAAAACGATTCCTCTTTGGACTGTTATTTCCCATTGTTAGAGCTCATTCTCGTCAATATCCTTAGCCTGCATTTTTAGCTTGTGAAGCAGGTTAAGTGCTTCTAATGGCGTCATCATTGAAATGTCGATGCCCTGTAGTGTTTCTATAACAGGATTTTCAGGTTTTTTGAACAGGGAAAGTTGTACAGGCCCATTCTCTTTTTTCTTTTTCTTTTTTTTCTTCTTTTTTGTAAGGGTTGTTCCTAAGTTTCTGCTCTGACCGTCAGCATCACTCTCAATGGTCATCAGCACATTTTTAGCTCTGTTGATGATTGATTGCGGCACACCTGCAAGTCTTGCTACCTGAATACCGTAGCTTCTGTTCGTCCCACCTTCAAGAAGTTTACGCAGAAAGATTATATTGTCACTCCATTCTTTTACTGCAATGTTGAAGTTTTTGACCCTTGCTTTGGTATCGGCAAGATCAGTAAGCTCATGGTAGTGGGTTGCAAAAAGAGTTTTAACGCCTTTATTATCAAGGTCGTGCAGGAATTCAGCAACCGCCCAGGCAATACTTAATCCGTCGAAAGTGCTTGTTCCTCTTCCAATTTCATCCATGATAATAAGGCTGTCAGGGGTGGCATTATTCATGATGTTGGCTGTCTCTTCCATTTCAACCATAAATGTACTCTGTCCCTGTGACAGATTGTCAAGTGCGCCGACACGGGTAAAAATTTTATCTGTTATACACAGTGAGGCCGACTCGGCAGGTACGAAAGAACCGGCCTGCGCCATAATAGCAAGCAGCGCAACCTGCCTTAAGATCGTTGACTTACCGGCCATGTTTGGCCCGGTAATAATTAAGAGCTGATTATCATCATTATCAAGTCTGATCGTATTGGGAACATACCGTTCACCTTCAATCATTTTTTCAACGACCGGGTGTCGTCCTTCAATAATTGATATTTTACCGTTTATATTGATTTCCGGTCGACAATAGTTATTGTGGTCTGCGATCTCTGCAAGATTCAGGAGGCAATCTGCTATGGCAATATGGCGTGCTGCATTTAACAATGCATTTTTGTTTTCAATAACTGTATCTTTGATTACAGTGTACAGGCTGTATTCAAGATCGTTTCTTTTTTCCTGAGCGTCCATTACTTTGGTTTCAAAATTTTTCAGATCTTCAGTAATGTATCGCTCTGCATTGACTAAGGTCTGCTTTCGAATATAATTATCAGGAACATTGCCTGATTGTCCCTTTGATACTTCTATAAAGTAACCGAAAACCTTGTTATACTTCACTTTAAGTGTAGAAAGTCCGGTGTTCTTTTTTTCTGATACTTCAAGTTCAGCAATCCAGCTTTTACCGTCTGTCGTCAGTTTGATTAACTCATCAAGGGCTTCATCATAACCTTTTTTAATGATGTTACCTTCCGTCAGGGTCGGCGGTGGATCATCACTGATTGATTTTTCAAGAAGCAGGGTGAGATCGATAAACGGGTCGGGTTCCTGATCAGATATGTACAGTCTGGATTGAAATTCAGATAATTCTCCCCAGATGGCCGGTATTGCACCCAATGAATGCTTTAGTGCAATGAGATCTCTTGCATTGGACTGTCCCATGGAAATTTTGCTGATCAGCCTTTCAATGTCGGCGACTGATTTGAGGTTGCTTCGAAGGCTCTGTCTGAGAGGAATGCTGTTTTTTGCTTCTGTAACCGCATCAAGCCTATCTTCAATTGCTTCAGTATCAAGCAATGGTGATTTTATCCATGTCTTTAAAAGCCGGCTGCCCATAGCAGTAACAGTTTTATCGATGATGCTTAAAAGTGTGCCGTGTCGTGTGCCTGTACGGATATTATTCGTCAGTTCAAGGTTACGGCAGCTTGAATCATCAATAACAAGATAGTCACTGAGTACATAGGTCTCAGGTGGGCTTAGATGTTCAATCTTTTGAAGCTGGGTATCATGGACATAGGACATAAGGGCACCGGCTGCGCCAACGCCTGATTTCAGACCTTCACATCCAAAACCTTCAAGTGACCGTGTGTTGAACTGATCCGTAATGCGTTTTCGGGCTTTTTTGTAATCAAATTCACGATCATCAAGATAGGTTATCGGGGTTTCGGCAAAAGCATCAATAAAAGCATTATAGCCGGGCTCTGATTTGAAGGTCTCTGACAGCAGTACCTCTCCGGGTGCGAGCTTTAAAGACTCATCAATTAATGCTTTGAAATCTGTTGATTCTGATATTCTGAATGAACCTGTTGAAATATCAAGATAGGCAACACCGGCCGAACCATTCTTTTTGACAATTGAAAGGATATAGTTGTTGGATTTTTCATCCAAAAGCCTGTTATCAACAATCATACCCGGGGTAATAACCCGTATGACTTCTCTTTTTACAATACCCGTCGCAACGGCCGGGTCTTCAACCTGCTCACAGACAGCCACTTTTTGACCGCAGGCAATGAGTTTGGCAATATAGGTATCAGCAGCTTTTGCCGGAATACCACACATTGGTATAGGCGATTTTGATTTTTTATCTCTGGATGTTAATGTGATTTCGAGAAGTTTAGATGCTTCTATGGCGTCTTCAAAGAACATCTCATAAAAATCACCCATTCGATAAAACACTATGGAGTCAGGGTAATTTTCCTTAACTCCCAGATACTGAGTCATCATTGGTGTTGCTTTTTGATGGGTCATATTATCTTTAACTATGCTTCTTTTGAAACGGTTGTTGCTTTAATATCAGTGTCGTCTTTTTTAACTTCCTGACTGGTTCCGACTGGGGCTTCATTTACAGGTGCTCTTGGTGGCGCAGGTTTCGAAGCATTTCGCTGTAAAAAATCGACCTCTTTTTGAAGGTCGGCAAGTTTAGCCGCCTGTAATTTATTTTCAGCTTGAAGTGTTTTTACCCGTTGGGTGTTTTTAAACCGTGCCATAAGGCTTTTAAAGTAGGCGACAAGAATACCCAGAATAAAACAACCCAGAAGATAAATCCCCGTTGCTGCCGGGGGGAAATGATAGAAAAGTGGCTGCCATTTAAGAGGCCACTGCCACTTAAGAACTGGTTTATACAGATTAATATCAAACGCTTGCATATTGCTGAAAAATGCCCAGTTGCTGCTAACAAGAATTATCAGGCACAATAGGATGATTAAGGAAAATAAAATCTTGAGTTTTCGCATTATAGATCTCCTGTTTTGTATATCTGCCGTAACTGATAATTATCAGGACTCAGCCACGATTGTAATTTTATAACAGATCAAAATATTTCATAAAAATAATAAAATTCCCGGGAAAAGAGATATTTTAGTGTTAATCAGGGTGAAAATTCTGATAAATTATCCAACAACTTTTCTCGTTTCAATTACGCTTTTCTATGACAAATATCAAGAGTTTTTTAGTTTAACGATGTTAA
>JQIA01002379.1_pt1 | contig 10063 bp, 9 predicted proteins | sample 811431 | NCBI WGS metagenome assembly JQIA01 (sample SAMN02998118, study PRJNA258478) | marine sediment metagenome | biome: marine; feature: seafloor; material: sediment; isolation source: oil-polluted sediment collected from 3 locations (0.5 km, 0.7 km and 0.9 km)... | place: USA: Gulf of Mexico ... | reverse complement strand
TCTTCCGATCTGGCATTTGTGCTCTTTCTGTGATACGATTTAATAAAGAGGTTGCTAAATTAGAAAACACAAAAGTATTATACATTTCAAAAGATTTACCATTTGCACAGGCTCGTTTTTGTGGTGCTGAAGGAATAGAAAATGTGGAAACATTATCTGATTTTGTAAAAGGAAAGTTTGGGAAGGCCTATGGCGTAACAATTGAAAACGGACCTATGCAAGGATTACTTTCAAGAGCAATAGTTGTTATTAATGAAGAAGGTATTGTAACATATACCGAACAAGTTTCTGAAATTGTTGATGAACCAAACTATGAAGCTGCTTTAAAAGCATTATAACATATGAATACTGAACGTAATTTTTTCTTAAACCGTCTTAAATCTGTTAAATTTGCAGCCAAAGGATTTTGGATTTTAGTTACTTCAGAAAATAGCATTATTGCACAAGTTATTATTGCCATTATTATGACAATTGTTGGCTTTGTAATGCAGATTTCTGCTACTGAATGGATGTTCCAAATTTTTGCAATTGGACTTATTTTAGTAGCAGAATCTTTAAATACAGCTATTGAGAAGATGGCAGACTTTATTCACCCTGATTATCATAAGCAAATTGGAAGAATTAAAGATATTTCTGCAGGAGCCGCCTTTTTTGCTGCAATATTTGCAGTAATTATCGGTTTAATTATTTACTTACCTAAATTTCTTTAGGAATTTAGCCACAATCACATTAATTTTATATTTTTGTGTGATACTAAAGTAAATGTCCAAAAAAAGAAAAACAACAAAAACAGTAGCAAAACCTCGTTTCCAAAAAACAACATCATTTTTTGGAAGTCGGCAAACCCAAACAATATTGGGTTTATTTATTGGGCTATTTTCAATATTCTTATTGGTATCATTTATTTCATATCTCTTTAACTGGCAACAAGATCAAAGTCAACTTTCTAACTTTTCTGATAAAACTATCACCGTAAAAAACCTTTTAGGTAAAATTGGTGCAACCATAAGTCATTTTTTTATTTATAAAAGTTTTGGAGTAGCCATTTTATATTTGCCTATACTCCTATTCTTTTCTGGACTTTTTATTTTTTTAAAAGGAAGTCTAAAAAGAGTGCGGAAATCTTGGGGCTGGGGAATTTTAGGAATTCTATGGTTTTCTATTTCCTTTGGGTTTACAGGGAATACAAATTCCTTACTAGCTGGTATAATTGGGTTTGAATTGAATAACTACCTACAACTATTCCTTGGTAAAACCGGGCTTATATTAGTGTTAGTATTTTTATTTACTTCCTACCTCGTTATCAGATTTAAGTTAACTCCTGAAGTTATTAAGAGAAGTTTTGCATCTTCTAAAAAAAATAAAACTCCAAATATAACTGAAGAAAATCCTATAGATACTACTCAAACAGTAGCTTCAACTGATTTTGAATTATCAACTAAAAAAGTAGAACCAACATTAAAAAACACTTCTTCAAACACAAATTTACCGCTTGAAAATAGTAGTAGTGATAAGGATTTAGAAATTACTTTAAAAGAAAATAAAGAAACCACTGATGTTGAAATTGCAGTAGATCAAATTGTAGAAGAAAATCATGTCAATGAAAACCTCGCAGATAAATTAGTAAAAGATTTTGGTGAGTTTGATCCTACGTTGGAATTAGGGAACTATAAGTTTCCAACCTTAAATTTATTGAAAGATTACAACGAAACCATTTCTGTAGATCAAGAAGAATTAGAAGCAAATAAAAATAAAATTGTAGCTACTTTAAGCAATTATAGTATTGGAATAGATCGAATTAAAGCTACAGTAGGGCCAACAGTTACTTTATATGAAATTGTTCCTGAAGCTGGGATACGAATTTCAAAAATTAAAAATTTAGAAGATGATATTGCACTGTCTTTGGCTGCAATGGGAATTAGAATTATAGCTCCAATACCAGGAAAAGGAACTATAGGTATTGAAGTTCCTAATAAAAAGCCAACAATGGTTTCTATGAAATCTGTGGTTTCTTCCACCAAATTTCAAAATTCAGAAATGGAATTACCAATAGCTTTGGGAAAAACTATTTCCAATGAAACCTTTGTAATTGATCTCGCAAAAATGCCACATTTATTAATGGCTGGTGCAACTGGACAAGGAAAATCTGTTGGTTTAAATGCTGTTCTAACTTCTCTTCTTTACAAAAAACATCCTGCTGAAGTTAAATTTGTATTAGTTGATCCTAAAAAAGTTGAGTTAACATTGTTCAATAAAATTGAACGTCATTATTTGGCAAAATTACCCGATACTGATGAAGCTATAATTACAGATACGACTAAAGTTATAAATACTTTAAACTCTTTATGCATTGAAATGGATGCACGGTACGACTTGTTAAAAATAGCAATGGTTCGTAACATTAAAGAATACAATGTTAAGTTTAAGGCTCGTAAGTTAAACCCAAACGATGGGCATAAATTTTTGCCTTATATTGTATTAATTATTGATGAATTTGCAGATTTAATAATGACTGCAGGAAAAGAAATTGAAACTCCAATAGCTCGTTTAGCACAATTGGCACGTGCCATAGGAATTCATTTAATTGTTGCAACCCAGCGTCCATCTGTAAATGTTATTACAGGTATTATTAAAGCTAATTTCCCAGCAAGAGCCGCGTTTAGAGTAACTTCTAAAATTGATTCAAGAACCATTCTTGATAGTCAGGGAGCTGATCAATTGATTGGAAAAGGAGATATGCTTTTTTCAGGTGGTAATGATGTTATTCGTTTGCAATGTGCATTTGTTGATACACCTGAAATTGAAAAAATAACAGACTTTATTGGCTCTCAAAGAGCCTATCCAGATGCTTACATGCTACCCGAGTATAGCGGAGAAGAGGTTGGCACAAGTCTTGATAATAACATTAGTGAAAGAGATGTATTATTTAGAGATGCTTCACTAATTATAGTTCATGCACAACAAGGTTCTGCATCTTTATTACAGCGCAAATTAAAATTAGGATATAACAGAGCTGGTCGTTTAATTGACCAATTAGAAGCAGCTGGTATAGTAGGTCCTTTTGAAGGCAGCAAAGCCCGTCAAGTTTTAATCCCTGACGAAATGGCTTTAAATCAATTATTAGATAACGAACCCAGTAACTAGTTAAAAGAACAACAAGATCACATGAAAAAAATAGTATTTTTCTTACTAATAACACTTTGGAGTGTTTCTATTTTTAGCCAAAATTCTAATGAAGCTAAATCTTTGTTAGATGAAGTAGCAAAAAAAGTAGAAGCTTATGAAAATATTTATATTGAATTCGACCATAAATTTGATAATGAAGATGCAGATATTCATCAAGAAACAAGAGGTAATGTTACCTTAAAAAAAGAGTTGTACCATTTAAATTACATGGGTACTGAACAAATTTTTGATGGTATAAAAACCTACTTAATTATCCATGAAGATGAAGAGGTTATTATTCAGAATTCAGATGATAATAATGAAGAGACTTTAACTCCTTCAAAAATGTTTTCATTTTACAAAAATGGATACACCTATGAAATGGCTGAACTAAAAACAGTTAAAGGAATTAAAATACAATATGTAAAGCTTACTCCCATTGACAGTAATTCAGAAATATTACATGTTCAAGTAGGTATTGATGTTAAAACAAAACACATTTTTAATGTAATAGAAACTGGTGAAAATCAAACAATAACTACTCTTGAAGTAAGAACTTTCAAAACAAATCAACCTATTTCAGAAAAGCTTTTTATCTTTGACACGTTAAAATACAGGGATCAAAAAAAATATATCATCTCTGAACCAAAATAAACACGTTGAAAATATTTGACAAATACATCTTAAAAAGTTTTTTAGAACCTTTTTTCGCTACATTCTTTGTAGTGCTATTTGTATTAGTAATGCAAGCTTTATGGCTTGCTTTTGATGAAATTGCGGGGAAAGGAATTGATTTACTTTTTATTCTTAAATTTTTAGGTTATTTAGCACTAACCTTAACTCCTATGGCACTTCCAATTGGAGTACTACTCTCTTCAATAATGGCATTGGGTAACTTATCTGAAAACTATGAATTTGCAGCAATAAAATCTGCTGGAATTTCTCTAAAAAGAGTAATTAGACCACTCGTTTTTCTAACCCTATTTATTAGTGCACTCAACTTCGTATTTCTAAATAACATTTATCCTTGGGCTACCTTAAAGCAAAAGAATTTGTATTTGAATATGAAAAAGAAAAAACCAGCCTTGGCATTGGTTCCTGGCGCTTTCAATACTGAAATACCTGGTTATAGTATCAAATTTGAGGAAAAATATGGAGAAGAAGATAACTTATTAAAGAATGTACAAATAGCAGATTTAAGTGGTGCTAAAGGAAAAATGAAAGTTATCACTGCTGAAAAAGGTATTATTTCTTCAGATGAAGGAAGTAAATATATGACACTTACTCTTGAAAATGGTTATTATGAAGAAGAGCACATTAAAAAATCTATGTTACCAAATGAAAGAAAAAAAATGCCTGCATCTCATGCTACTTTTGGAACATATATTATTAATATTGATATTTCTTCCTTTAATGATGATGATACCCTAGATGATGAAAAAGTTAAAGAACACCACGGAATGCTTAGTATCAAACAGCTTGATTCAACTTCTCAATTAAAAAAAATAGCTTACGACGAATATATCGCAAATAGAGCTCAATATTTCTTCAACATTATTGGTGCTAAAAATTTACATAAGTACCATGATTCACTTATTGACATTAAACTGGTACCGGGAATATTAAATAATTTCAGTGATAAAAATAAAAGTATTGTTCTTGATGAATCTATTCTGTTGCTAAAAAGAGCTATGGATCGTAATAAAAGCAACAAAAAAGTATTTAAAGACCGAAGAAAATTGTTGAATTTATATGACCATGAATATAGCCATAGAATAGCGTTTTCATTAGCCTGCTTAGTACTTTTCTTTATTGGGGCTCCTCTAGGTTCTATTATAAGAAAAGGAGGTTTTGGCTTGCCAATGATTATGGCAATTACTATTTTTGTAATCTACTTTTTTATATCACAATTAGGTAGAAACTTGTCTGAAGAAAGTGCAATCTCCGCATTATTTGGAAGTTGGCTTTCAACACTAGTATTACTACCTTTTGGTATTTTACTAACTAGACGCGCCACTAAAGGTATGGGTATTTTTAATATTGATTCAGTGCTTGAAAATATTCAAAAAATATTTAAAAAGTTCACAACTAAAACGAGCAATTAAAAAAAATGGAGAGTTCAGTAAATAAAATAAAATTAAATACAATACAAGAAGCTATTGAAGATATTAAAAATGGCAAAATGATTATTGTAGTAGATGATGAAGACAGAGAGAATGAAGGTGATTTTATAGCAGCTGCGGAATGCGTTACACCTGAGATGATTAATTTCATGGCTAAACAAGGAAGAGGGCTAATTTGTGCTCCTTTAACTGAAGCAAGATGCGAAGAATTAGATTTACCTCTTATGGTCAATAAAAATACGGTGCTACACAATACTCAATTCACTGTTTCAATTGACTTAATTGGAAATGGTTGTACCACAGGAATTTCTGTTCATGACAGAGCTAAAACCATCAAAGCTTTAACATCAAAAGACACTAAACCCGATGATTTTGGTAGGCCAGGACATATTTTCCCATTAAGAGCAAAAGAAGGTGGTGTATTACGTAGAACTGGTCATACAGAAGCTTCTATTGACCTCGCCCGTTTAGCTGGATTTCAACCAGCTGGAATTTTAGTAGAGATTTTGAACGAAGATGGTACAATGGCTCGTTTACCTCAATTGGTAGATGTTGCCAAAAAATTTGACTTAAAAATAATTTCTATTGAAAAATTGGTTGCTTATCGTATGAAATACGATTCTTTAATTTATAAAATTCAAGATTTTACAACTCAAACACGCTTTGGTGAATTTCGCTTAAGAGCTTATAAACAAACCACAAATAATCAAATTCACATTGCTTTAACCAAAGGAGCTTGGAACGAAAAAGAACCTGTTATGGTGCGTGTAAACTCATCCCTAATCAACAATGATATTATTAGACTTTTAACTAAAAAACCTGATGATACTTTTGCTAGAGTTTTTAAAATGATTAATGATGAAGGAAAAGGTGCTGTTGTTTTTATTAGTCAAGAAAATCAATCATTTGACCTTATAAATCGGCTGTCATTATTAGAGGAAGCCCAAAAAGATACCGAACATAAAGTTCCACGTATAAAACCAGATGATAAAGACTTTGGTATAGGTGCACAAATTTTACATGATTTAGAAATATCTAAATTAAAAGTATTATCAAATGCTCCTGAAGTAAAAAAACGAATTGGTATGACTGGGTATGGATTGGAGATTGTTGAGTATATGAATTATTAACTAACCTAATTATAGATGGTACGTTACTTTTTATTTGGAATCCTTTTTTCAATACTAGTTTCGTGTAAAAAAAATATTTCTGATGTTCAAAAAACCAATACAACCAAATTGCAAATCTCAAATGGATTTGTACTCAAAGGACATCTTGATAATTTTTACCCTAAAAAAGTTTATTTAAATAAAATTGTTGAACAGCACCTATATCAAATAGATTCTTCCAATACATTAGATAATAAGTTCATTTTTATAGGTGCAGTTGATTTTCCAGAACGTTATGCTTTAACTTTTGAAAATTATTCGTCTATAGCTTTAGTGATTCTTGAAAATGCTCAATTCGAAGTAATTATAAATGGTAATTCAATAAGTGATCCTATAGTTAAAGGGTCTATTTTAAATACGAAACTTAACGAATACAAAACAAAAGCAAAAGGCATTTTTAAGGAAATTGACTTATTGTTTCCTTATTTTCAAAAAGCAAGACTTGAAAACGATGTTGAAAAATTGCGGAGTATTGAATTAAAGATGAATGAAATTGAACAAATATTCACTCAATTTAGCAATGAATTTATAGTTCAAAACAAAAACTCTTTTGTAGCACCCATGGTTTTGAGAGATCAGTTAAAATCTTCTCAAATTGATACCCTTCAGATTAAAAAATCATATGAAATACTATCTACCGAAGTAAAAAACTCTCCCGATTCACAAATAATCAATTCTTTTTTAAATTTACATTAAATAACTAAAGTCAGTTTCTGGAGGTAATTCAACAGCTGGTTTATTTGGCTGAAACAATCGTGCGTCTAATGCTCCCTTCAAAATTACTTTCTTCCCTTCTACCTGAACCCAACTTCCTTCTCTAAGGCCTAAAACTGGAGTTTCATTTTGTACATGGTACTCATTAATTCGAGTTTCACGTGTTTCTCCCATGTGTGTAGAATTGGTGTCAGGATCCAAATAATGACAGTTTAAGTTAAATTTTATAAAACCATAGGAATCAAAGCTTGGTGGGTACACTATAGGCATATCATTCGTGTTTTGCATAGTTACACCAGTAATTACACTTCCAGCACTGGTTCCAAAATATGGGACTCCATTTTCAACAACATTTTTAATAGAAGAAATTAATTTATAGGCATACAGTTGTTTTAACAACAAAAAAGTATTTCCTCCTCCAATAAAAATTCCTTTAGCAGAATTAACCGCATCAATTGGATTTGTAAATTCATGAATCCCTTTAACTTGAATATTTATTTTTTCAAATCCTTTTTTTGCAACCGCTGTATACTCGTCATGTGTTATGCCACTTGGCCGTGCATACGGGATAAATAAGAGTTCCTGTACACCCTTAAAAAAATCTGATAATTGTGGCAAAATATATTCTAAATATCCTTTCCCGTGAACCGTTGAAGTACTGGCAATAAATAATTTTTTCATTAAAAAAAAGTTTTATCAAAGGTAGTAATTTACAAGGTTTAACAAAAGTTTACCAAAGCATTAATAGTATTTTAAGATATCAATAACTTTCTTTGTTAAAATTAATTTAAGATTAACCAACTTATTTCTTCTAACATTTCTTGCTATGAATTGTTTTTTAATTAAAAATTTCCTTCTGAAATTAAAGATTAATAACATTAAAACAATCCTTGTTTTTACTGTGTGCATTACATTCAATATACACGCTCAAGAAAACAGAACTAAATTGAAGGGACAAGTGCAATACGATTCTACTTATTTGCCAGACATAAACATCTTGAACAAAGCCACAGAATTAGGAACCTCAAGTGATGCTGAAGGACGTTTTCTTATAAATGCAAAAAAAGGTGATTCCCTTTTATTTTCATCATTAATATATGAAAACAGAGTTATTAAAATTACAGAAACTCATTTAAAATCTAAATCCATAACGGCCTATTTAGAGCCTAGTTTTTTTCAATTAGATGAAATAATGCTCAACACAGAGTTAGTTATAGATTGGAGAAAAGCTTCTGTTACTAAAGGAACTATTTTAAATAATGACAACATAACAAATCAAAAGGCTCCTAACGCTAGAAAATTAACAGATCCTAATGCTAATGCAGGTGGTTTAAACCCAATTGCCCTATTTATGGAACTCACTAAAAAAGGAAGACTCAAACGGAAAGCTAAAAGGAAAAAACTAAAATCAGAACAGCAAGAAACTCAACGTTTAAAAATGGAGTTTCCTAATAAAATTAAAAATTCCTATGGAGCTAATTTTTTTATCGACTGGCTATCTATTTCTGAAGATAATATTTACTTATTTTTAGATTATTGTGAAGGCAACGGTTTGTTAGAATTGTACGATAAAAATGAAATTGTAATCAAAGATTTTTTAATAAAACAAGCCAAAAAGTTCAACTCAATTCAAAATTAATCTTATTTGTAACCTAGCATAGGTGTTTTATGAAATGCTTTTTGTTATTTAGCCCTGAAATTTATCTAAATGAAATTTAAAAACTTTTTTACTTTATTTTTAATAATTCCGCTATTAGCATTTACACTGCATAAATATTATATTAGTTTATGTGAAATTGAATATGTTCCTGAACAAAAATCACTTCAAATTACCTTAGGAATGTTTATTGATGACATTGAATTTACGCTAAACAAAGATCACAGTACCATCTTAAATTTAGCTACTGATAATGAAACAGAAAACATAAATTTATACTACAAAGAATATCTAAACACACATTTTAAAATTGCAATCAATGGGCAACCTTGTTCTTTTGCTTTTATTGGTAAAGAATACGATGATGATATTGTTCGCTTTTATTTGGAAATAACTGATATTCAGTCATTAAAATCTATAGAAGTCACTAACACCTCTCTATTCAGATATTTTCAAGACCAACAAAATATTATTAAAATAAAAGCAAACAATATTCATAAAACTTTCTATTTAGATACTAAAAATGATAAAGGTTTGTTAAATTTTTAATAAGCTGGGTAAATTCTTGTTGAAAATATCTATTTTTCAAGTTCAATTTTCACAAACCAACTACCCATGAAAAAATTCCTAGTGCTAGTACTTTCAATAGTATGCATTTCAACTTCATTTTACGCACAAGAAGTAGAGAAGAAAAAAGAGAAACAACCAGGACATTACAATGTTAGTAAATTCAAACAGTTAAAGGAAGAACTCCCTACTCCAAACAAACAACATACGGCTTCAGGAGCTCCTGGGTATGAATATACTCAACAACAAGTTGATTATAAAATGGATATCATTTTAGATGATGCAAATCAAAAGCTTTATGGAGAAGAAACCATCACGTATCACAATAACTCAAGAGATAATTTAGAGTATTTGTGGGTCCAATTAGATCAAAATGTGCGAGCTCCAGATTCTAAAACAACTGCTATTAAAGGTGGTGGTCCAGATTTGTTGTATTCACCTTCTAAATTTACCAAATCATTTATGGGAAAACCTTTCCAAGGCGGTTTCAATATTGATTATATAAAAGACCTAAATGGTAATGCTATTGATTATAGCATCAACAATACTATGATGCGGGTTGATTTACCGAAGCCGTTAGCTTCAGGTGAAAAATTTGTATTTCAAATTAAATGGTGGTACAACATCAATGATTACACTACTCAAAGAGGGCGCTCTGGATACGAACC
>JQIA01002377.1_pt1 | contig 10066 bp, 8 predicted proteins | sample 811431 | NCBI WGS metagenome assembly JQIA01 (sample SAMN02998118, study PRJNA258478) | marine sediment metagenome | biome: marine; feature: seafloor; material: sediment; isolation source: oil-polluted sediment collected from 3 locations (0.5 km, 0.7 km and 0.9 km)... | place: USA: Gulf of Mexico ... | reverse complement strand
CTTATGTATGCTAGTCGCAGTCAATTACTTGCTAACAAGATTCTGCCGGCTTTAGCGGCAGGAAAGTGGGTGATAGGTGACCGCCATGATTTGAGTTCGCGCGCATATCAAGGTGGAGGTCGGGGATTTGACGAAACTATAATGAATACTATTAGTGATATCACTTTAAAAGGCTTTCGTCCTGATATCACTCTTTATTTAGATATAGATCCACATATTGGTTTATCTCGAGCTAAAGCTAGAGGTGACCTAGACCGTATTGAATTAGAGAAGATGGATTTTTTTATTCGTGTTCATAATAAGTACCGAGAACTTGCCGAACAAGATGACTCAATTATTACTGTTGATGCTGCACAAGCCATGTTAACAGTACATGAAGATGTAGAAAAAGCTGTTATCGGGTTTATTGCTAAAACAGATAAGGGTTAGAGACACATATGCTACAAATTTGCCGCAAAAAGCAAGCGCAATTAAGCCGACAATATCAACAAAGGACCTTAGCACATGCCATTATAATTCAGGGTATAGAAGGTGCAGGTCAAGGTGCATTGGCAAAGTGGTTAATTGAGTTATTAATATGCCAAAATCCGTTATCAGCGATTAATGACCCAAAAAATGAGACTATCAGCGAAGCCTGTGGTCAATGTAAAGCCTGTTTATTAAGGAAAACCGATAACTATCCGGATCACCTGTTGTTGAACACCGAGAACAAAACCTTAGGGGTCGATGATATTCGTCGTGGCAATGCATTTTTAGAGAAAACAGCGCACCTAGGTAAAGTGAAAACAATCTTAATTCCACAAGCTCAGGTAATGACGATTGCTGCTGCTAATGCATTATTAAAAACATTAGAGGAGCCAAGTGCGAACAGCTATATTGTGCTAATCACAGACGATCTAGATAGCTTATTACCGACAATTGTAAGTCGGTGTGCTGTGTATGCCATTAGACCTATGATAGGTGAGGCGTTGTTAACACAACTCAATGTATCAAACTATGGGGATATTCAACTATCAAGTAGTTCTACTTTGGCTAAAAAAGAAAATGATACTGCTTATATTAATTTATCTCATTTACCTGAATTAACCGATAAAATCATTTATCAAGAGTTTCAGACTTTTAATCAATATTTCTTAGATTATTTAGTTAATGGCCAAAGTGAGGATAAATTACTTAGCCAGATTGTTGATAATAAGCACAGCTTACGTTGGTTAGAAAAAATCATTTGCAATTTAATAAGAGAATATTATCTTGTTAATGCAACGGGGAAAGCATTATTGGTTGCTGAACAGCAAATTTCAGTACAAGCACTTAATCAAATATATCAAGCTATCATCAATAGTAATAAACTGATAAAATCTCATATACAGGCTAATCGACAGTTCGTCGGTGAACAATTACTTATGACGATAAATGAAATCGTTAGATCATCGATATAGGAGAGCAACTTGGTACCATTAAACGTAGAGTTTTATTCAGACCGTGATTTATACCTTGCCTTTATGCCTTTTCTTATCGAAGGTGGGGTTTTTGTACGTACACCACGTCAATATGATTTAGGCGACGAGGTCGAGTTACATATATTACTGCCGGACGCGTTAGAGGAGTCTATTGTGCAAGGTGCAGTTTGTTGGCTGACCCCTGTTGGCGCACAAAATGGTACACCTCCCGGTGTTGGTATTACTTTTGTTAAAGATCCAGAGAAAGTCCGTCATCAAATTGAGCAAATAATTGCTCGACATTTAAACTCTTCAGAGCCAACACTAACCATGTAATTTGGTTTCTTGTCACCACTAAATAAGTGACAAACTTTCATTGTTAATTAAATATTTTAAAGCACAGGAGCTCCTCGTTGTTTATAGATTCTCATTGTCATTTAGACCGCCTTAACTTATCACTTTATGATAATAAATTGGATAATGTTATTCAGGCAGCGAAAGCGGCTAAAGTAACTAAACTACTATGTGTTAGCGTTACGTTAGCTGACTTTCCTGAAATGGCAGAAAAAACAGCTCACTATGATAATGTTTTACTTACTTGTGGTGCTCATCCTTTAAATCAAGAAGATGAAATTATACCAGAGCAATTGTTAGCATTAAGTCAAAATGAACGTGTTATAGCGATTGGTGAAACAGGGTTAGACTATCACTACGCGCCTGAAACAAAGGCGTTACAGCTTGATTCATTCAAAAAGCATATTCACGTTGCCAAACAGTTGAATAAACCGCTGATTATTCATACCCGTGAGGCGCAGCAAGATACTTTAGCGTTACTTCGCAGCGAAGGGGCAGAACAGGTAGGCGGTATACTTCATTGTTTTACGGAAAGCTGGGACATGGCTGAACAGGCGATAGCATTAGGCTTTTATATTTCCTTTTCGGGTATCGTTACCTTTAAAAATGCTACAGCATTAAGAGAAGTCGCTGCATTAGTCCCTGATGATAAGTTTTTAATTGAAACCGATGCACCTTATCTTGCACCTACACCTCATCGTGGTAAAGAAAATCAACCTGCTTTTGTGGTCGAAGTTGCCAAACACTTGGCAAGTATTCGAGGTCAATCGGTAGAAGAAGTAGCTAAGCTCTCAAGTGATAACTTTAACCGTCTTTTTAAGTTATAAATCGTTTTTATTTTGATTACATTTGAGTAAAAAAAAGCCCAAACATTGGTTTGGGCTCAAGGATTGGCTCAGGGGTTGAGCCGTGCGCTATAAGATAAAAACAAAAATAAACTAGGTTTGTAATACCATTTACTAACACCTTAGCAACAAAAACCTTACTTCGTGCTAAGCTTGTCCAATTAAGTTTAGTGTAAGTTTTTCAAATAGCTAATGTTTTGTTGTTTATTTATATTCGTATTTAAATACAATGACTTGGTGGCTTTTAAAGTGTAATTGGTTACTCTTTAGCTTGTATTTGTCATAGCAATTGATGCAGTTTTATATATACCCATGTTACCTCAAGAAGCAGGATTCAGCTGGAATTAGAAACGTCTTTAGGTAAGGCATTGATTGAAGATAATGGTTGTTCCCTTATCGAAATCAATAACGTAGCATAAAGCGTTTCTAAACCCGTCCTACGGAGATGTCTGAGCAAATCATGCGCTTCGTTGTCTCTCTTTTTAAGGGAACAACCCTTAATAAAAAGAGGCGCCTCGATCATGAATCGCACAGGCATCCTGAAACTCGCATCTTGAAGTATCATGGGTATAGGTTTAGTCCCACGTCAGAGCAAGTTAAATCAGCCGTAGTAAATGTTTATATTATTTCTCGGGTTATCGCATGTTTATTAGGCAATAAAGCTAGGCTTTCCTCGGCAAAACCGACCCCAGCTTCAGTATAAAAGTTAAAAACTTTATCAATACCGAATGCTTCTAGTTGTTTACGTTCATCATCGTAACGAGCCACAGCGGCAATTTTTCCTTTATAATTTGCTGTTCTTAATTGCGTAGTAATATTGATAATATCTTGTACTGAAGGTAGCGCTAATAACACAAGTTCAAGTTTTGATAGATCAATACTTTCCCAAAAATAGATATCTTCTGCATCACCGTAATAAGCTTCCATTCCTTTGTTGTTTAACCAAGTTATTTTTTCTTTATCAGCATCTAAACCCCATGCTGGGTTAGTTCCATAGCTATTAATTGCTTGGTAAGCGCCCATGCCAACCCGTCCCATGCCAATTATAACAATAGGCCGTTGGCAAGGTTGACAAAAGTTATCTTCTTCGAGTTTGGTTTGTCGCTCAAAACGAGATAAAGCCCCTCTATGTTTAGTAAACAATGTATGGGCAAATCGATAAATGATATTGGTTAAAATAAATGAGATAGCCATGCTTAATGCAAGGATCACTAACCAATCATTACTGAGCCAGCCAGAGCTTACGCTTAACGCGCCAACAATTAAGCCAAATTCACTAAAGTTACTCAAAGATAGGGCACTTAAGAAAGCAGTACGGCAACGTATTTTTAATAGGGTAAAAATACCGTAGAACATTATAAACTTAATAGGGATCAATAATATCAATAATGTAGCTAAACCTAACATCTCCAAGGTTGGTAAGGCTGTAAAACCGATAGAAAGAAAGAAGCCGATTAAAAATATATCTTTAAAGTTCATCAACGCTTTATTGATTTCAGTCGCTTTAACATGAGAAGCTAAAAACATACCAACAAGTAATGCTCCTAAGTCACCTTTAATATTGACCAACTCAAATAATTCATAGCTACCTAGCGCGAGAAAGAAGCCCATTAAAGTAATTAGCTCACCATGGCCAACATGATGAATAAGTCGATTAATTAAGGGTTTAATTAAAAATAAGCCGAGTAATGCAAATGCCCAGACTGACGGTATTTTACCTGTAGCAGCAACTAAAAAAGTAACCGCGATAATATCTTGAATTACCAGAATACTGACGGCTAACTTGCCATGGCGAGTACGCATCTCTCCATTTTCTTCTAACAGTTTTATCACACAAACAGTACTACTAAAGCTCAAGGCAAAAGCAATCAATGCAGCAGTCATTAAATCTAAATCACTAAAGTAGCTCACTGATACTAAGGCGAGTAATTTAATAAACGTTAAGGTGACAACAATCCAAAGTAAGGTATGTAAAGAGCAGCCGAACCAAACTTCTGTTTTGAATAGGTTTTTCACGTTAAGTTTTAAACCGATGGTAAATAACATGATGGTAATACCTAAGTCACTTAATACGCTTAAGCTCTCGTCTGCTTGATAACCTGCGATGTTTAAGATGAACCCTGCCGCAAGGAAACCAATAGAAGGGGGCAGTGAGATTGTTTTTGCAACTAAGCCGCAGATGAAAGCGAAAAGTATCCAGATAAAGTCCATAGTATTGCTCTAGTTTGCGTTGATTTACTAAGTAGAAATATTTCGAGTGTTTTTGAAAATTCTGCACTTTAATTGGTAACGGGTATATATCTTGACAACGATACATCTAACCAATGTATTTCCCGGTGAAAGCGAGAGAAAGTACTCAAGGCACAAATGTAAGTTTACCTTAAAAACAACCGGTTAGACTAGCTTGATTTAACCCTTTGTGACAATTTAGTCTACATTACTCTTCTAACCACTTATCAATCTCACTATACATAAAATCACGGATGATGGGCTGTGCTTTTGCATTGGGGTGTAAATTATCATTCAGCATTAGTGAAGGATCAACGGCAACGTCTGTCATAAAATAAGACATAAGGTGAGCTCCCGTTTCTGTTGCAACTTTGTTATAACTGTCAGTAAACATTTTTCGATATCTTGGACCTAAATTGGGGGGGATTTGAATTTCCATTAAGGCTACTTTTGCGCCATGTTGTTGGCTTTTGGTGATGAGCTGAGTTAAATGTTTTTGTAGTAATTTTATCGGAAAACCTCTGATACCATCATTGCCGCCCAGTTCAATCAGTACATGGCTAGGTTGGTGTGCGTCAAGCCAAGCATCAATTTTCAATAAGGCATTGTCCGTAGTTTGACCACTGATAGCTGTATTTATGATGGTGACAGGCTTATTATCTTCTCTGTATTTATTTTGTAACAAATGAACCCACGCTTGTGCTTGCTCAAGTCCATAGCCAGCGCTTAAGCTGTCACCAATAAGTAAAATTCTATCATTTGCCAAGCTAGTAAATGATAGGTTTGTCAAAATTAAGATAATAATAGATTTTAGGAAACAACGAGTCATGTCAGTACTTTCTCAGTTAAATGTTATTCAAGTGTCAGGGCTTACTAAGTGTGTTAATACACTTGAAGGAAGCCTTACTATCCTTAGCGATATAAACTTTTCTGTCAAGTCGGGAGAGTCGGTGGCTATTGTGGGTGCTTCAGGCTCAGGTAAATCTACGTTATTAAGTTTATTAGCTGGGCTAGATGTTGCTAGCCAAGGTGACGTTCATCTTGATGGTGAAGCCTTAAGTACACTTGATGAAGAAGATCGTGCTCGGGTAAGGGCAGAAAAAATTGGTTTTGTCTTCCAATCATTTATGTTGGTGCAAAGCTTAACCGCACTTGAAAATGTGATGTTACCAGCAGAGCTGGCCGGTGATCATGATGCTAAAGCACAAGCTATTGAGTTACTGGAAAAAGTTGGACTTTCACATAGGCTTGAGCATTACCCTTCACAATTGTCAGGAGGTGAGCAGCAAAGAGTAGCTATTGCTAGAGCATTCATAGGATCACCTAAAATTCTTTTTGCTGATGAACCTTCAGCCAACCTCGACAGTAAAAATGGGCACCTGATTGAAAAATTATTATTTGATTTAAATAAACAAAACGGTACTACGCTAGTGCTAGTGACTCATGATGAACAGCTAGCAAAGCAATGCCAGCGCATTATACATATTGAAGGCGGTCAACTTGAAAAAATTAGTGAAGGGGTAGCTGCCAATGTGGGTTAAGCTGGCTTTTAAGCTATTCTCACGTGAATTTAAACGTGGCGAATTAACTATTATCTTTGCTGCAATTGCACTGGCAGTACTCACAGTATTTAGTCTGTCTGCAATTACCGAAAGAATTGGTTTGAATATCGCGCAAAAAAGTAGTGATTTTATTGCCGCTGATCGCCGTTTATCTAGTAATCACGCTTTTGATCCAAAATTACAAACAAAAGCGAGTGAATTTGGGCTCAAATCTGCTCAGGTACTTTATTTTGATTCTATGTTATTCGCCAATGATGAATTGGTATTAGGCTCAGTAAAAGCAGGAACTGATACTTACCCTCTTAAAGGTAAGATTACTATTAAGGACAGTTTAACTAGCCAAGCATATGAAGTTAATACGGGACCTAAGGCTGGTTCAGTTTGGCTTAGCGAAGGTTTATTTTATACGCTTAATGTAAAAGTTGGCGATATAGTTGAATTGGGTGCGGGTGTTTTTAACATCAGTAAAGTGTTAGTGAAAGAGCCTGACGCACCATTTTTCTCTTTATCTGGTAATAAACGTGTACTATTAAGCTATAAAGATATCCCTACCACCAAGGCAGTTCAACCGGGCAGTAGAGTATTTCATCGTCTACTTTTTGCGGGTAATGAACAACAGCTGAGCGATTATTACACTTGGCTTAAGCCACAACTTAAAAATAATCAAAACTGGCAAGGGATTAAAGATAGACAATCCCCGTTGGGCAATAATTTAGACCGTGCAGAGCGGTTTTTATTACTCGCGGGTCTATTTGGCATTATGTTAGCCGCGGTTGCTATGGCTGTTTCAGCGAAACGTTATTGTGAGAGACAATATGATCCTGTCGCAATGATGAAAACACTCGGTGGTAGTCGTAAAGTTATTCGCAATATTTTTCTTTTGCACCTAAGTTTAGTGACAGGTTTTTCTATTATTGCCGGTTTACTGATGGGCTTTGTTCTGCAAACTATTGGTGCGGATTATTTGGCAACATTTATGGGCACCGAATTACCACAAGCAGGGATTCGTCCTTGGTTATTGTCTAGCTTTATTGGACTTATTTGTGCGTTAATGTTTTCCCTCAAACCGCTATTAGATTTATTTGATATTCCGCCACTTCGTGTTTTACGTCGCAACTTAGGGGATACTTTAGCACTGAGCAGGCTTCATCTTGCGCTCTCATTTATGACAATTTTTGTTTTAATGTGGTTATTTAGCGGCGAGATTGTTACCACCTTAATTTTATTCGCATCGACTTTATTAGTGATAACCATTTTATTTGGAATATCTCGATTATTATTTGCTGCTGGCCGAAAATTAGGACTTAGACCTGGATCTAGTTGGTCTTTAGCGATAGCAACATTACAAAAAAGAGCCAATGCCAATGCTATCCAACTGATCAGTTTCGCTTTAGCAATTAAGCTAATGCTATTTTTAGTTGTTTTAAAAAATGACATCATTACAGACTGGCAAATGCAAGTTCCACCAGATGCACCTAATATGTTTATTATTAATATTAGCGAGCAAGAAGTAGATCCGATTACGCAGTTTTTTACCGATAACAATATTGCCCATGAAGCTTTTTATCCTGTTTTTAGCGGACGAGTTGATGCGGTTAATGGTGAAGAATTTGCTCGAAGCGTTTCAAAACAAGAAGGTGAAGAAAAAGATGGGGAAACTAGGGAAGGGGTCAACAGAGAGCCTAACTTAACTTGGCTAGAGTCGTTACCTGAAGGCAATGAAATAACGTCAGGAGAATGGTTCAGTGGTGGTGAGGAGATTGAAGTGTCCGTTTTTGACGGATGGCAAGAAACACTTAGTCTAAAGCTGGGGGATACCATAACACTTTTAGTTAATGAACAACCAATAGAGGCTAAGGTTACTAGTTTCAGGAGTGTTGACTGGGGAACGCTAAAACCTAATTTTGTTATGATTTTAAGCCCCAATATGGCTGGCAAGGTACCGGTAACCTATTTTAGTGCCGCGAAATTGCAAGATAAACACACCAAAGATATCAGCCATTTATTACAACGTTACCCAACGGTAAGTATGATTGATATCAAGTCTCAAATAGAGCAAGCGCAATCGATTATTGCGCAAGTCTCATTAGCTATTGGCTTTGTGTTATCGATTGTGTTGATAAGTGGCGCTCTGGTGTTAATTTCACAGGTGCAAGCAAGTTTGGCAGAACGTATGCAAGAAGTGGTGATATTACGTACTTTAGGTGCTAAAGGTCGACTGATTAAACTCGCAACGCTTTATGAATTCATGCTGTTGGGAGCAATTGCTGGCCTAGTTGCAGCAATAGTAAGCGATGTGGCTTTACTGGTAATTCAACAACAACTCTTTAATGTTGAAGGCCGAATGCATCCTTATATTTGGTTGTTAGGACCGTCAAGTGGAGCTATTTTCGTTTCTGCTATTGGTTATTTTATGGTGGCAAGAACCATGAGACAAAATACCCAAGGCCTATAAGAAAGATTGCTTAATCTAGGTAATAAATGCTCCCAGCTGATTGCTGAGGGCATTAACAGCTTGTGAGTGCATAACTAATTGATTGCTTGGGCTTAAGCATTAGTAAACTAGTGTAATTAAGCTATATGAGGTATATTGAACCGATAAAAAGTTAAGGAATAATGTTCATGGTTTCAAGTTCAAATCATAGCTCAATAGCGAAAGCTTTTGTGACGGTTGCTGCTATTTTTATCATTTTCGCGGGTATTAAAACTGCGGCTAACATCTTGGTGCCATTTTTACTTTCCGTATTTATTGCCATCATCTGTAACCCATTAATCAATAAAGCAAGTGAATTTAAAATACCTAAAGCTATTTCTATCATCTCTGTTATCGTTGTCTTTGTTACTATGGCTGTTTTTCTTACGGGCTTAGTGGGCAGTTCTTTAAATGAACTTTCACAACACATTCCTCAATATCGCGTGCAACTCAAAGAACAATTTACTTGGCTAACTAACTTTCTTAGTAGTCACGATATTCAACTTTCTTCATCGATAGTGACGGAATATTTTGACCCAGCTGCAGCCATGGGATTAGCGGCTGAAATGTTATCAAGTTTTGGCTCTGTGATGACAAACTTGTTTCTGATTATTTTAACCGTGGTCTTTATGTTGTTTGAATCATCTACTTTTCCGCATAAATTACATTTAGCTTTAGATGATCCTCAAATGCGTTTACAGCAAATCGAAAGGTTTCTGTCTTCAGTGAACCATTATATTGCTATTAAAACACTGGTCAGTATTGCCACGGGTTGTATTGTGTCACTGATGTTATGGGGTTTTGGTTTAGACTTCTTTTTACTCTGGGGGGTGTTAGCTTTTCTGCTTAATTACATTCCAAATATCGGCTCTATTATTGCCGCAGTGCCACCAATGACGCTCGCTATACTACAATTAGGTATAGGGGAAGCTGGCGCTATCGGTTTAGGTTTTGTGTTAATAAATATGGTGATGGGCAATATTATTGAGCCGAGATATCTTGGAAAGGGTTTAGGGCTATCTACGTTAGTCGTTTTTTTATCTTTGATTTTTTGGGGCTGGTTACTGGGAACTGTTGGTATGTTATTAAGTGTGCCACTGACCATGATATTAAAGATAGGGTTAGAGAGTTCACCAGAAGGTCGTTGGTTAGCGGTAATGCTAA
>JQIA01002376.1_pt1 | contig 10069 bp, 9 predicted proteins | sample 811431 | NCBI WGS metagenome assembly JQIA01 (sample SAMN02998118, study PRJNA258478) | marine sediment metagenome | biome: marine; feature: seafloor; material: sediment; isolation source: oil-polluted sediment collected from 3 locations (0.5 km, 0.7 km and 0.9 km)... | place: USA: Gulf of Mexico ... | reverse complement strand
GCTAACCTAAAGGCCGAATGATATCATGGCTTCTGCGACCTTTATGAATCCTGCAATATTCGCCCCTTTCTTATAATCAACGCCGTCTTCATGCTCACCATATTCAACGCATTTATCATGAATATCGTTCATGATTATTTTAAGCTTATTATCAATCTCTTCCCTTCCCCAGTTCAGCCGCATACTGTTTTGTGCCATTTCAAGACCTGATACAGCTACACCACCTGCGTTGGCTGCCTTTGAGGGTACAAAGAGGACACCTGCTTTTTTGAAGACTTCGTAAGCCTTTTTTGTTGACGGCATATTAGCCCCTTCTGCAACGGCCATGCAGTTGTTTTTAACAAGGGTCTTAGCATCCATTTCCGTCAGTTCATTCTGGATGGCACATGGAAGGGCAATATCGCAGGGGATTCCCCAAGGATTTTTACCTTTTTTGTATTCCAGGTTAAATTCATCTGCAAATTCTTTTATTCTGCCGCGTCGTTCAATTTTAAGGTCTTTAACATATTCAAGCTTTTCGGTGTTAATACCGTTTTTGTCATAGACGGTACCGGATGAATCTGAAAAACTCAGCACAGTTGCTCCTTCTTCAATCAGCTTTTCAGCGGTATAGATTGCCACATTCCCCGAACCTGAAATGACTGCTTTTTTACCTGCGAGCCCCTCTTTTTTATGTTTCAGCACGTTTTCCGCCAGATAAACCAGGCCATAACCTGTGGCTTCTGTTCTGATAAGACTGCCGCCGTAGGAAAGTGCCTTGCCTGTCATGGTGCCGTTAAACACATTGTTGATTCTTTTGTATTGTCCGAACATGTAGCTGATTTCTTTTGAGCTGACGCCTATATCGCCTGCGGGGACATCGGTATCCGGACCGATATGCCGGTTAAGTTCCGTCATAAATGCCTGGCAGAACCGCATTATTTCCCGTTCTGTTTTTCCTTTTGGGTTAAAGTCTGCCCCGCCTTTTGCCCCGCCAAGGGGAAGGCCAGTTAATGCATTTTTCAGGGTTTGCTCAAAGCCCAGAAACTTCAGGGTATCCAGAGTCAGGTTTTTGTCAAAACGAAGTCCACCCTTGTAAGGCCCGATAGCATTATTGTGTTGTACTCTGTAACCCCGGTTTGTTCTTACATTACCGTCTACATCTTCCCAGTTAACTCTGAAGATAATTATTCTGTCCGGTTCTGTCAGTCGTTGAAGGATTCTGCTTTCATAGTACTTCGGGTCGGCTTCGAGGAGAGGGAAAAGATCTTCGGCGACTTCGTATACTGCCTGATGAAATTCTGTTTCTCCCGGATTTCTTCTTCTAAGTCCATTCATAAAATAGGTAAAATTTTTAGACATGCTACACACTCCATGTATTAGTTTTGGTCAAGGTGACCCTCACGAATGGTTCTAAACTCACCTGTTTCTGTATTGACATCGTAGATATTGAAATTGGTTTTAATATCAAGGTTTTCATAGTGTACAGCAAAATTCATTGAACTGGAACCTTCTTTATCGCTTCTAACCCTGTGGAAAACATTTTGTGGCCAGATCAGCATGGCAGGTTCTTTTGTTACACATTTCCCATTTTGAAGAATACTGTCCGGTGTAACGATAAAAGTTTCAATTTTCCCATGGTTGGGAGTATAGAGGTCAACGTGTCTTGTACCATGAAGAACGATAAGGTTATCAGCCTGACCCGGATGCATGTACCAGGGATAAGTGACATCTTCAATAGCTCCGGGTGAGACGGCTGAAGCATGGTGAATCACCCTGTCAATCGAGTTGGCTTTTTTAAAAATTTCTTTTGGGATTAAATCAAACGTAACCCCTGGTGTTTTCCGAAGAGGGGTCAAAGATACAACACTGAATAGATTTTCAATAGATTTAATAATTTTCATTTTGACTCTTCCTTTACTATTTTTTTGAAAACTGCAACAAAACTTTTTTTGCCAGTCTGCTGAGTTGTATTTTTATAAAATGCCCATCATCAAATAGTGTAATTTCTGTTTCATCGGTTATTAATTCTCTGATGTGGTTTTCAGAAGAAACATCATTGGTGTTCTCAGCAATTTTTAATGCAAGACCTCTGCCGACTCCGTTATCAGAGCTAAAATATTCTCTTACGGCAGGAAGTGATTTTATTACAAGATCGGGTCTTCTTTTTGATAGACTGTAGATCCCCCATAAAACACCAATCTGCAATGGTTCATAATCAAGAAAATTTCCATGGTCATCAATATAGGAAAAAAGTATTTTGTGATATTCTTCAGCAAGGCTGTCGTTTATCCGCATGATTTCTCCCATCGATTCAGGTGCTCCCCAGCCGACACCTCCCGATTCTTCATTCAACGTCCACATCAGTCGCCTCATTATCACTCTTGCTTTTTCCATATTTTCCAGTGCAGTAATATCAACAATACGTGAGAATACAGTTATCGAACGCCACTTTAAAAGCGGGTCGGTACTACAGAAAAAAGAGATCAGCGGTGCTATGAGCTGCTCTTTTGAAAAAGATTTGGTTAGCTCATGTTCTGAGCAGAATTCAGATGAGGTGAGCTTTTTCTTAACATCTTTTTTTAATGTTCGTATGGAGTGTTTTTTTTGCACTTTTATTTTCCTGTCTCAAGATCAGGATGTGAAACAATTTTGTATCAGTGATAATACAGTTTATGCTGCTTTGTCACACATCATGTCTTTTAAAATTTCACTTAGAAACATAATCGATTCAATATCGAGATGTTTTGTAATCGTTTCATCAAACAGAATTTTGACTTCTGCATCAATCCCTTCTTCGTCATCCTGATCCCAGAAGACGATCCTTACCGGAACTTTGGGGAGAGGTGAAAATTCGAGTGCTGCATCGGTTGATTGAAGTTCATCGCTGATGTCTTTCCCACCAGCTTTTTCACCGGCTTCAATAAAGAGCTCTTTTTTTCCACCAAACTGACTGATCAGAGGTGCCTCAACCGAATCCTGCATTGACTTGATCTTTGAAATGGTATTTGGGAATTCAACAAGTCCTTTCCATACACCTGTAGGCAGAGCTGAACCACCCTGGGCCATATGAATATATACCAATACTTTTTCATATCTGGTAAGCTTGGCTCCTCCTTCCTTCTCAATATCTTTTTCACCTATAAAAACAAAGGAATCAAAGTAGGGAAGCTTTAAAACAGTGTTACCGTTTTTTTCCTCCAGATCACCTCCGATTCTTGCCGGCATATCGTGAAGATTCGTTGACGCAGCCTTTTCTCTTGCCCACAAGAGAGAATCTTCCTTCATATCCCGCTTTAACCATTTACCTGCCGCATACTGTTCTTCAAGCTCTATGTTACATCTTTCAAGTGTTTCTTCATCAAGATGAGGACAGTTTTTTAATGGCAGTTTTTCTGAAACAACCATACTTGCAAATGCAAGGCATGTTGAATAACCGCATTCTTTACAATTACTTTTTGGTAATATATCCCGGTACAAATCTACTACTGAAAGAGCCATATTTTTTCTCCTGAACCACCTGATAAGGTTAGGAATGGAAATTTAATAACTTAAACGAATTTCATCCCAGCTTCATCTCATCTTTCTCCGATAATTTTTTTTCAAAACATCAGAATAGCCTACTATTATTTCAGCTTTGAAAATAAATTATCAGAGAAACCTGAACCAAATCCGGGCGAACTACGTTCACCTTATTTAATTTCCATTCCTTCTCTAATTATTTTTGCTGATTCGAACTATCCACGATAATAATTTCTTTTCATTTTGAACATCCACGAGGTTTTCCAAGGCATCTAAAGGAATCTCTGCTCTTGCCATTGTTTTGTGCCCACCACCAGAACCCAGACGTCCAAAGACACCTGATGCAAGTTTCCCACAATCGGTTCTCAGGCCGTCACTTCTAAAAATAATGATGAGTTTTTTCCCGTAGATGCCTGAGACGATACTCCACTTGGTATTGCTCACTTTCATAAAAAAATCAGCAATAATTACACAAATGTCTCCTGATCTGACCTGCCCCAGATGTATGAAAGCTCTTTTGTTTATTATTCTTTTTGTAGCAATTGCTTTTTGAAAATACTTGAGGTAGCTGGGGCGAATTTCCGTGTGCTGAATCCTGTAGACAAGGTGTTTGTTTATATATTGAAAAACAAATCGGAACGCCTTAACATCTGCCTCAATCGAGTGTCTTGTGAAGCCATCAGTGTCTGTTTTTATACCTAAAAACAACCCTGTTGCAAGTTTTGTTGATGGTTTGATTTTTGCAGCTTTTAAATACTCTATTAGTATGGTTGATGTTGCACCGTACTCAGGTCTGATATCAATAAAATCAGCAGAGGCATCACCTGTCGGATGATGATCGATGATGACATTATACTCAAACCTCTGGAATAGTTCATTGTGATTGGGTTGAGAGTCGACAATGATAAATTTGGAAAAGTTTTCTTTACTCACCTCATCCGGCTGGAGAATTTTCACCCCAAGAGACTCAACCATAGTGATATTGTCAGGCCTTTTTATCGTAGTGATACTGCAAATAACGACTTTTGCCGTTTTTCTCCACAAGAGTCGTTTTACAGTCATGGCAGAAGCAATGGCATCGGGGTCTGCATTTATCATCACCAGTACACGGTCATCACTTTCAAAACAGCTGTAAAATTTCCGTATTTTTTCGCTTGCTGAAATAGTCATATCACCCTATTTTAGTTCAAATACTATTATTAAGAACTTTGTCTTTGATTAAAGAGCACATTTTATGCCAAATAGTTTAGCAGCCTCAATAGTATTTTATGTGACATAATTATGGCCTTTATTCAATGTTTATAATAAGATAACTCTTTAAGTTTGCAGTTAATTGTGTATCTGTAAGGTGACTTTGATGGAACATATGAAAATAGATCCCAAAAAATATGGCTTACCGCCGAGAACAGAATTGAGACAGAAAGGTGAAACAGGTATCACCCTTCTTATCAACAGAAAGAGTCGTATTATAATGAAGGATGGTCAGAAAATTTTTTCAAAAGTAGAAAAAATTCGTCAGAAAGACCCAAAGATGTCTGTTGAACTTGAGACAACTGCGCCGGTTTGTAGTAAGACCGAAAAATTTCTTCAGGAAAATGGAATAGCCGTTCGTAAGGTGTGACAGTTTTTCCTTCGTTTATTGACTGTCCGGGTATTGTTTTGCAATCTCCATAAATGTTTTTTCTATTGCTGTAAAAGCATCAACAATATCCGGATCGAAATGCTCACCTCTGTCTTTGGTTATGATAGAGACAGCTTTTTCATGTGAGAAAGGTTCTTTATAAACCCTTCTGCTGATCAGCGCATCATAGACATCACCTAACGCCATCAGTCTCGCCGGGATTGGAATTTCATCTTTGGTCAAGCCTTGGGGGTAGCCTTTCCCGTTCCATTTTTCGTGGTGTGACCGGGCGATGTCCATTCCGATATTTAAGATTGAGCTGAACCCAAGTGATTTTGCTGCCTGCTCCAGAGCTTTTGCCCCGAACTCCGCATGCTGTTTCATAATCTCAAACTCTTCGTCCGTCAGCTTACCCGGTTTTAACAGAATTGCATCCGGTATACCGACCTTGCCGATGTCATGAAGCGGTGCAGCCTTATAAAGGTCATTGATGATTTTGTCGTTCAAATAGTGTTTGAACTTCGGGTGACTCCTAAGGTGTTCAGCAAGGTTTCTGACATAAATACGGGTTCGCTCAATATGTTCACCGGTTTCAGGGTCTCTTATTTCTGAAAGACCAGCCAGGCAGGTTATGGTTGCATCCTGAGTGAGATGCAGCTCCTCGGTTCTTTTATCAACAAGGGTCTCAAGGTTGTCATTCATACGGCGAAGGTCAGATTCTATGTTTCTGAGATGAGTGATGTCACTGCCTGCAAAAATGGCTGAGTTGTCTTCGGGAAAAGAGGATATCATGTACTTCAAATACTTATCGGAGACATTTTTTTCAGCCTCTGTTGTTTCTTTACAGTTCTTTGCAAGTTCAATGTAATTCTCAGGTAGAATGTCTTTTATCGCATGATCTTCAGGAAGTCCTTCCAAAAATGAGTATGTTGCCGGATTGGCATATGTGATCTTCCCCTTTTTACCAATTTTTATGATGGGGTTGGGGTTTGTCTCAGGAAATCTTGCCAGTAGATTTTCATTGTGTAAAAACTCATTTTTCAGAAACTCATCATGTTCCTTTGCGTATTGAATTGAGCCGAAAGTAATCATCAGTCCCCACAGGGACAAGGGGATAATAAAAGTTAAGACAATCCAGAATGGTGCCAGTAGATGAATTCCCATTGACTCTAAGAAAAACAGGACTGAGAAAAAAATAAAAGCACCGCCGGCAACTTTTGAAGCTGAGTTAAAAAAAACTCTGTGATCACCAAAACGTACGTTCTTAAGCGAGAGGTCACGGAAAACTCTCGACATTAAAAGCTCACAATAAGTGTAGTCCATTTCAACCGTTTTATCGTCGGGAATATATCTAATGTCTGCGCAAAATCTGTGCAGACCCTTATCGGAAAGAATGTGGTCCGCCATAGATCGTTTATCCCACGATGATTCAGGCTTACCGGGTGCACCGCCACCTGAAGAAAGAAAATCCTGTACATAGACAAACATGATGATGGCTTCGAGTATCTGGTTAAACTCGAGACTTGTGTTGAGTCTAAAATGTTCAACCCCGGTATTTCGCATTAATTGAACCAGATCCTGTGTGCCTGGAAAGTCGAAACTGGTTTTCCCTGCCTTGCCGGTAAAGATTTCACTGCCGTCACTATCCTGTTTTATTGCAAGTTCAATCCAGCGGATTCTTTTCTCTAAAAGTTTCGGGAAAATATCTTTTTCAAGGTGAACCATCAGGGATTTGGCCGCAAGGTTATAGTTTCGGTATTTGAACTGGATGAATGAAAACAGGATTGTCCCGTATACTGAAGTAAAGAAAGCATTAAATCTTTCAAGCCAGGAATCGGCTGTTTTACTTTCGGTTTCATTAATCAGTGTTTCTTTTTCAATGGTCATTTTTTTTGTCTCAGTCATTTGTCTCTCCGGAGGATAGTCATTGTAATGAAACAGACTCAAATAAAAAACAGCCGCTACTTTGGTATAGGTAAGTTTAAAAAATCCAGTTTAATCTGAAAGTCGTGGCTGTTAGAAATTAATGTAGAAATATTCTCCATTGTAACAGTCTTTTAGGGTAACTGAAAGAAATAAAAAAGGATGGCGTCGTAAATAATTCCATCTACTTTGCTTTCGTGGTTGGCCAGACTTTTGACGTACGGGACGTACTACTTCAAGCCTGGCCAATCACTTACTCTTGTTCCCCAAGGACACTTGCTTCGCAGCGTATATGGAACCTTTTCCTTAGCCATTTAATACTTTTTATGAGAATATAGAGCAGTAAAGAAGGGTTGTTGAAATACAATGACGGTTACACGTTTTTCCGTTAATGGGTATAATAAATATTTGGTACAAATTTGTTGTGTGATATCATCTAATGAAAATATACGATTCCTGAATAAAGGAGAGATATATTACCTGTAATTTCACTCAATGGAAAATCAACAATTCTATGGCCCAACTGATTACGGGACGAGGACAGTACCGTCAGGATGATGACAGTACCTTTTCCACAAACAGGTATTTACATTTTTCAAGCAAAGCTGTTAGCGGCACATCGCCTTCATCAAACATCACCGAAAACATGGAAAGGCCTTCCAGAAACGCCACAAGGGCCGTGCTTAACAAACGGGCCTCTTCTTTATCCTGAATATGTTCTTCAATCATCTGTGAAACGATTTCTACCCACTGATGGTAGGCAGTTTTAAGTTTTTTCATGACAATATCGTTGTAGACGCTTCTTTCCCAGATCGCAATGAAGATTCTTGATATATCTTTGTTCAGGGTGAGTCGATGATACATAAAATCAAAGCAGGACAATAATAAAGTTTCCTTCGAAACAGCAGTATTCCGGTTGGTTTCAAGCCAGTCACGGAATATGGTTCTGTACATTTCAATGATATACTCAATATAGTTCAGCAAAATGTCATCTTTACTTTTAAAATAATAGTGAAGCATGCCGTGATTAAGACCAGCTTCTGTTGCAATATCCTTGATGGAGGTTTGATCAAAGGGTTTGACCAGAAGGCATCTGTGGAGCGCTTCCAGTATCTGCTGACGTCTTTCATCCTGAACGCTTTTTCGTGTCATTCCGTTCCCCTGAATTTTTGCATTTGTTATACATTGTAAAGTGTCGTCAATATTTTTCAATCTTTGCTTTTTCGTAAAGTTTTTTATGCACGACCGAGTGAACCATAGTCGGACAAAAGCCCCCATCTTTTAACACACTTTTCCATAGCCAGCAAGAGTCATGAATGGTTAAACAAAAGAGTTGACCCGCCTTTTCAGTTATGTTAGTCAACTAACTAAACTATTTTTTTATAGTTAGAAAATATTTTGATTGATATTTTTCACAAGGGGGAATCAATGCAGAATTTTGCAACATTCAAGGCACGAGAACAAAACTTGCCGCCTTTATCGGCCGATGATAAAAAAAGAATAGAAGAAAAATTTTCAAAATATATCAACAAGGGCCAGTTGAGATATCTTAAAGCCGGCCACCTTGATGTTATTGAAACGGAACGTGATTTAATCAGTTTCATTGATCCGGTATCAGGCAGGGAAATGATTGACTGTTTTTCTTCAGCAGGCTGTTTTAATGTCGGGCGTAATAACCCTGTAATTATTAAGGCTATTGATGAAGCACTTGAAACCCTTGATATGGGAACCAGTTGCTTTATTTCACCTCAGAAAATTAAACTCGCTGAAAAACTCGTTGAAATAGCTCCAGGCGATCTTGAGTATGTGCTCTTTGCATCGGGTGGCGGCGATGCTGTTGACTGCGCACTAAAAATGGCCAAAGCTTCCACCGGAAGATGTGAAATTCTTTCCACAGTAAAGGCATATCATGGGCACACAGGTTTTGCCCTCTCTGCAAATGGCAAAGAGCATTACAAACACTATTTTGAACCTTTAATCCCAGGGGTAAAATTTGTTGAATTCAATGACCTTGAGGCAGCAAAGAAAGCTGTATCAAAGAAGACAGCGGCCATCATTGTTGAACCAGTTCAGGGAGAGGCAGGAATTTTCCCTGGAGAAAAAGCTTACCTTGAAGGATTAAGAAATCTTTGTGATGAACTTGGAATAATTTTGATTTTTGATGAAGTTCAGACCGGCTTTGGAAGAACAGGCAGGCTTTTTGCGACTGAACACTCAAACGTAATTCCTGACATTCTCGTTCTGGCTAAATCTATCGGTGGCGGCATATTTCCGAATGGTGCGGTTTTATATGGTAACAATAAACGACTTACTGATTTTATTGAAAAAAACCCCGATTTTCACCCGACCTACTCGGGAGGTTCTGATATTGGATGTCATGTCTCCTTAAGAGTTATTGATTTCCTAATAGAAAATCATATTCCTGAAAATGCGGCCGAAAGGGGTGCACAACTCAAAAAAGCACTCGAAGATCTCCAAAGAAAAAACCCAAAAATTATCAAGGCGGTGCGTGGCATAGGCATGATGGTCGGGATGGAATATATACATGAATTCCTTGGCCCGATGATGTCGGACGCCCTTGCAAAAAACGGCGTATTTGCTGTTTATTCAGGGAATGCACCACAGGTGATGCGTTTTATGTTGCCGCTCGTTGCAACTGAAAATGATGTTGAAAGGGTTATAGAGGCCATTAACAAATCAGTTAAAACGATGAAGTTGCTTATGCCTGTTGCGATTCCTGCTGCAAAGATTCCCTGGTTGTTGAAGCTGTTAAACAGTGAAAAGGTCCAGACAAATCTATTTAACTGGATCCGTTCTGTTGAAGAATTCATAAAAAAATCAAATTTTAATTAGCATAGATATGGGGTGTGATTATGTATAAATCAGAGAATTCAGAAGCTTGCAGTAAGGGAATTCCGCCGTCACATTTTGATAGAAAAAAATCTCTTGGCCATGATATTACTGAGACAAGACGTGAAGGCGCATATATTTTTGATGCTAACGGGAAAAAGTATATAGACTGTA
>JQIA01002375.1_pt1 | contig 10071 bp, 5 predicted proteins | sample 811431 | NCBI WGS metagenome assembly JQIA01 (sample SAMN02998118, study PRJNA258478) | marine sediment metagenome | biome: marine; feature: seafloor; material: sediment; isolation source: oil-polluted sediment collected from 3 locations (0.5 km, 0.7 km and 0.9 km)... | place: USA: Gulf of Mexico ... | reverse complement strand
CAAGCTTGGGTTGATGTGTTCCGTTTAGTTGCGACAACCATGAAAAATCATTCCTTTTCTTAAGTAACCAAAGCCCCAGTACGCTGAGATTTTGGGGCTTACAAAGAACAATGCTACAATATCGTCCTTTCAGCTATCAACAACTGCCGATATGGACTACACCCAACTACTCAACCTCAAAAAAAATCACCCTACCTGGCGACTGCTAACTCTTGACTCGTCCCCCCTGATTATTGGCTTTTTTTATTACGCATTTACCGAACCCAACCGCCGCTCAATCCCTCAAGCAGAGCTGACTAGCCTGTTAGACGACTACCTATTCCACATACGAGACAGCTACGGCCAAGACGTTTACCCCCGCTCATCCCGTGATTATTTGGAAAGCTGGGCCAAAGGTGATGTGGCATTTCTGCGAAAATACTACCCAAAAGGACGTGAAGATGCAGAATTTGATCTCACATCGGCTTCGGAAAAAGCCATTGAATGGTTAAAAAGTTTACAACAAAAACAGTTTGTAGGCACAGAGTCACGCTTGTTAACCGTTTTCCAGATGATGCGTGATCTAGTAGACCTCACAGAAACCGACCCTCAGATGCGCATTCAAACCCTAAAAGCTCAACGAGATGTGTTGGATGAAGAGATCAGCACGTTGCAACAAGCACAATTCATCAACGTAGACCCGACACAAGTAAAAGAACGCTTTTATCAAGTCGAAGATACCGCCAATCAATTGTTATCCGATTTTCGAGAAGTCGAAGAAAATTTTCGAGGCCTTGACCGCAGTGTAAGAGAACGTATTGCCACCAGCAACAAAAGCAAAGGCAATTTATTGGACGACATTTTTGGTGATCAAGACGCTATTGGTGATTCTGACCAAGGGAAAAGCTTTCGGGCATTCTGGGCATTTTTGATGTCTCCAGCTCGCCAACAGGAACTTACGGATTTGGTGGAGAAAATCCTCACTCTACCACCGGTACAAAGCTTAGAACCCAGCGACTTTCTAAAACATATTCGCTTTAGCTTGTTAGAAGCGGGTGAGAAAGTACAGCGTACCAGTGGTGCATTGGTGGATCAATTACGACGATATTTGGATGACCAGGTATGGATGGAAAACAAACGTATTATGTCATTAATGAGTGATATTGAACGCCTTGCTATTGACACAAAAAAACACCCGCCAAAAGATAAAACCTTTACTGAAATTGATGACGTACGAGGCCATATTGAACTGCCTATGGCTCGTGCATTATTCCAACCATCAGTACAATCTGAGCTAGACAACGTATCGTTGGAAGAAGGTGACGCCACCTTTAACAGCGATGCATTATACCAACAACAATACGTTGATATTAAACGTCTACACAGTAACATTCGCAAAACCTTGCAATCTCAGCCACAAATATCCCTACAGAAACTTTGTGAAATCCATCCCCTAGAACAAGGTCTCAGTGAAATCCTTAGTTATATGAATATCGCTAGCCAAAACCCTAAAGCCGTCATTGATAGCGAGCAACAACAAGTCATTCGATGGTCACCAAAAAATGGTCAAACCAAACAAGCCACCCTGCCTTTAGTGGTATTTACACGATGAATAATAACTCTCTGTATAACAACACTAGCACCGTAGAAAAAGATCCACAACTCACCCCTGTATTGGTCAATTTACTCAAAGGTATTCTTTATCGGGATACACACCCTAATATTTGGAGCGGACTAGAACAGTTGGAGCCTCAGGTTAGGGATCAACTGGATATTCTGGGGTTAAATTTACTCATCGATGACAGTGAAGGTTACGCGTTCGTACAACAAAAAATTGCGGAAAACGACGCAACGGATATACCTCGTCTTATTCAGCGTCGTCCACTAAGTTATCCCGTCAGTTTATTATGTGTATTATTACGCAAACGTCTAGCCGAATCAGATCACAGCGGCGAAGATGTTAAAGTTGTCATCACGCGTGACGAAATCGCTAACCTGTTACAGGTTTTTCTGCCTGAACATGCTAACGAAGCCAAAATACTTGACCAGATTGACAGTCATATTCGGAAGGTTACCGAATTGGGCTTTCTTAAAAAACTCAAAGAACAGGATCACTACGAAATTCGGCGCATCCTAAAATCCCTGGTTGACGCTGATTGGTTAACAGATTTAAACGCGAAATTGGAGGCCTACAAACAACATGCAATCACAATCTCTTGATTTTGCCAATAGCGAAGCCTTAGCGGGTTATCGCCTCAATCGTTTTGAATTGTTGAACTGGGGCACCTTTCATCAGCACATTTGGCAGATTAATCCAAAAGGTAATAATGCACTGTTAACCGGTGACATCGGTTCTGGAAAATCCACGCTAGTGGATGCAATCACGACCCTATTAGTTCCCAATCAAAAAATAACCTATAACAAAGCCGCCGGCGCTGAAAGCAAAGAGCGTAACCTTGCCTCTTACGTGAGGGGCGATTATAAAACGGAAAAGGACGAAAAAAGTCTAAATGCAAAGGCCATCTCTTTGCGAGATAGCCGTAGTTATACCGTACTATTAGCGTCATTTTATAATGAAAGTTATGATCAGTGGGTCACCATCGCCCAGGTTTTTTGGTTAAAAGCCAATACTACTACACCGGAACGAATTTTTTTAGTTGCCACCAAGCCACTTTCCATCAAAGAGCATTTTAGTCACTTTGGTAAAGACATAAGTGACCTTAAAAAACGCTTAAAGAAAACCCAAGACATTACGTTATTTGACAGCTTTGTTCGCTATTCCAGTGAATTTCGCCGCCACATGGGTATTGATAACGAACAAGCATTGACGTTATTTTATCAAACAGTTTCAATGAAATCCGTAGGAAACTTGACGGATTTTGTGCGCCTACAAATGCTAGAAGCTCAACCGGTACAAGAACGCATTGACGCCATATGCCGAGAGTTTGAAAACCTGAACAAAGCCCACGAAGCAGTACTTAAAGCCAAAGCCCAAGTAGCCTTACTCGTGCCAATGATTTCTGATTGTGATACCTGGGCAGAAAAGATTGAAGAAATCGACCAATTACGTCGTTGCCGTGAAGCTCTGTATGCTTATTTTTCAAAAATAAAAATCCTGCTGTTATCTCAGCGTATCGACAAACGCGAACAAGCACTACAACGCCTACAGGCGCAATTAGAAAACATTGCTCAACAACTCAACGAGTTACGACGACAGGAATCCGATTTACGCCATAACATTGATGATCAAGGGGGGCGGCGTTTAGCGGACATTGAACGCCAAGTTATACAATTCACCCAAGATTTACAACGCAAACAAACCTTAGCGGAGCGTTACCAGGGGTATTGCAATACCTTAGAATGGCAAAGCACCATTGATGAGAATTTATTCTTTCAAAATCGCAATCGAGCAGAAGAACGCCAGAGCACCATTGAGCACCAACAACAAAAGCTACAAGATCAGGAGGTTGATATTGCTGTTGAAAAACAACAGTATCAACAACAATGGAACCAGCTAGAACAAGAGTTAGTTTCTCTTCGCGCTAGAAAAACCAATATACCATCTCGCAACCTTTCTATTCGACAACAAATCTGTGAAGGTTTGAGTTTTGATGAGTCCACACTTCCCTTTGTAGGAGAGTTAATTCAGGTTCGGGAAGAGGACAGGCATTGGCAAGGCGCTGCAGAGCGAGTACTGCACAATTTTGGTTTGAGTTTATTGGTCCCCGAATCCTGTTATAACCAAGTAGCCCGCTACGTCGACAAAACCCGACTAAAAGGTCGTATTGTTTATTTTAAAGTGAATAAAACCAGTAGTAACTATTCATTACAACCGCAAGCCAATGGGCTTATCAATAAACTGGCGATAAAACCCGACAGTGAATTTTATCATTGGTTAGAACATGAACTTACCCAACGTTTTGATTATTCCTGTTGCGAAGGCCTTGAACAGTTTCGCCGGGAACCCAAAGCGATCACCGTTAATGGTCAAATAAAAAGTGGCAGCGGTCGTCACGAAAAAGATGATCGTTTTTCTATTAATGATCATAGTCGCTATGTCCTTGGCTGGAGCAACCAAGAGAAAATCGAAGCCTTAGAAAATCAACAGCAACAGATTGAACAATCCGGTCATAACTGCATTCAACAATTAAAAAACATTACTAAACAGAAAAAAGTACTAGAGACCAACCGAGATACTATTGTACGTTTATTAGAAATCAGACACTTCAATGAAATACATTGGCAGCCGTTGGCAACGTCTATTGAAGCATTACATGAAGAGCGCCGAAAGATAGAAGAAGATTCCGATATACTGCAACAATTACAGAAAAAACTACGAGAAACCCAACATAACATTCGTCAACATCAAGATGTTGAATTAAAAAAAGCGCAAGACAGTGGTTCACTGAAAACCAAACTCGCGGATGACAAACAAGAACGTACACAGGCCAAAGAAACCCTGAGTGACTTGCCAGAAAAGGAACAAACCTTTTGCTTTTCGCATATACACGGTATGCGAGCAGATGCCTTAGGCGGAAAAACGCTTACCGCAGAAAATTGTGACAAAAGCCAAACTGAGCTACGTAAATGGCTGCAGGATAAAATCGATAATGAAGCTTCCAAACTATCCAGTTTAAGCACTCGTATCGTCACTCAAATGGAGCGCTACAAACAAAACTACCCCATCGACACACGGGAGGTGGATGCGAACTTAAAAGCAACGGATGAATTCCGTGAGATGTTAGAAAAACTGCAACAAGAAGATCTTCCTCGCCACGAAGATCGTTTTAAGAAAATGTTAAATGAAGGAGCCATTCATGATATCGCCTTATTTCAAAATATTTTGGAAAAAGAACGTCATGAAATCGATGAAAAAATTCAAAAAATCAACCACTCTTTACAAGCCATTGACTATAATCCTGGCACCTTTATCACCCTGGTTACGGATCGTAATCCAGACCCGGAAATTCGTCAATTCCAGCAGGATATGCGGGATTGTTTAGGCGATGCTCTTGCCGCTGAGCAAGACGACCTCTATACCGAACATAAATTTCTGCAAGTAAAAACCTTAATTGATCGTTTCTCCGGTCGTGAAGGTGTCACTGACCTTGATAAAAAATGGACTAAAAAAGTCACCGATGTACGCAACTGGTTTCTGTTCTCCGCCAGCGAACGTTGGCGTGAAGACAATACAGAAAAAGAACATTATTCCGATTCTGCTGGAAAATCTGGCGGACAAAAAGAGAAACTCGCCTACACCATCCTTGCCTCCGCCCTTGCTTATCAATTTGGCCTAGAATGGGGAGAGCAGCGTTCCCGATCTTTCCGCTTTGTCATGATTGATGAAGCCTTTGGCCGCGGCTCAGATGAGTCCGCTCGATATGGCCTAGAGCTATTTCACAAATTAAATCTACAGCTACTTATTGTCACTCCCCTTCAGAAAATCCATATTATCGAAGATTATGTAAACACCGTTAACTTTGTACATAATGAAGAGGGTCGAAATTCCCTAGTACGTAATTTGTCGATAGAGGAATACCGCAAAGAAAAAGCCGAACACAAAAAAACACAAACATCCCAAAGTTCTGCCTCCCCTTCACCTCAAATAGATACGCAAGCGCCATCACAGGATAACCATGAGTCAAACCTGGACAACGCCTAAGCATATTCGCTCATTACTTCAGAAACGCTGGGAAAACCAACAGTTACTCAAATGCTGGCTACAAGGGGAGCTAACATTCCCTTATGTTATTTCTTTAAAAAAACCCTCCACGACACAATTAAGCCAACGGTTTGGCGATGTACAAGACTGGATCAATACTCTTCGAAGCGGTAGCAGTGATAACAAAAACAACAGCTATACCATTGTGTGGAAGCAACGCAACACCCGAAAACTCGGCCCCCAAACACTTCCCGATACCGCCATATTTTCTAACGCAGAAAAATTATTCGGTTTTATTCAAAAACAGAACGAGTTTTGTCAATTTTCACACATAGCAGCCGATACGTTAGCGCATTGGCCCCAATGTAGGGATATTTTTATACAGCGACCATTAAAAATACTGACCCTTTCCTCACAATGGCCATTAATGTTAAATATTCTGAATTTTTTTGACCGTAAACCATCAAACCCTATCTATTTGCGGCAATTGGCCATACCAAACGTTGATACAAAATTTATCGAATCAAACAAAAGTTTGATTAACGATTTTTTATTCAGCATCCTCCCAAAAGAGGCTATCAATTCCAATATTGAAGGTCTTTCCCGCAATGGATTTGAACAACGTTTTGGGTTTCGCTATGACGAACCGTTAATTCGCTTTCGCATTCTTGATCCGAGCCATTTTATTAATGGCCTTTCTGATATTACCCTACCCCTATCGCAGTTTTGTGACCTTAGCTTAGCCATAGACACCGTATTTATTACCGAAAACAAAATAAATGGCTTAGCATTTCCTGCCGTTAAAGACGCCATAGTAATTTTTGGTTTAGGTTATGGATTATCCTCCCTAAGTAACGCCACGTGGTTAGAAGGAAAAACCATTGTCTACTGGGGAGATATCGATACCCACGGTTTTATTATGCTTGACCATATCCGACAACGATACCCTCAAGCTCAATCGCTACTAATGGACCAACAAACCCTAGAACTCTGCCAAGACTTATGGGTAACAGAATCATCACCGACCCAGCAAGCGGCGACACAACTCAACGACCAGGAAAGGTCAGTATATTTAGCATTATTGCAACACCGCTGGGCGAAAAACTTACGGTTAGAACAAGAAAGAATACCTTATCTTCAATTACTGGATGCGTTGCAACAATTGGATCTTCCTGTTCAGCACCATCACCCCATATGACACAAGGCTCTCCCGTGACAAATAAACACACTCTAAAAGATAAATTATCAAGACTCACCTACCGTCAAGCCTGTAATTTTCTCAAGCCCAATGGTGAAACGCTCATACAAAAAGGCGGCTATACAGAAATCGATATTGATTCACAGGTAACACTGAATGACAATCAGTTCACACTAACATTAGCTGACGCAACACTGAGCATTCAACTTTCAGATCATGTAAAACAAAAAATTTATTGGCAATGTAGCTGCGAAAATCAAACCTGTGAGCACATTGGTGCCGCGTTTTCCATTATTCTGGAAGAAAAAACGCCTCTTGGTTTAGCCAAGCCTCCACCAGAACCCACTCCCCTTGAACCGCTTAACGAACAAGAACTTATTGCACAAGCGCTGTCTGAACGCCAACAACGTGCCGACAATGAGAAAATGCGCGTTAAGTCTGAGAATACTAAGCAACTATGGAGTGATTATTGGGTCAGCAACGCCTCATCAGGAAAAACTTATCGTGTTGCATTACGCGGCTGGAAACCGGGGGACTCCTTTTGTAATTGTCCCGATTTTCGTAAAAATACCTTAGGCACATGCAAGCATATATTACACACTATTAATAAAGTGGAAAAACGATTTCCTTTGACGACACGGAAACGGCGCTTTCGGCAAAAAAACATTGGCCTTCATCTACGTTATGAAAATTCACTTTCATTACACTTTTTGTTACCCAACAAAATCCCTGATAGCGTTGAAAAAATCCTAAAACCCTTTAAAGACAAACCCATTAGCGATATTCATAAACTGCTAAAGGCACTACAAAAACTTGAACGAATAGAACAAGAGGTACTCATCTACCCCGATGCAGAAGAGTATATACAACAACGGCTATTTCAACGCCATATCGCTAACACCGTTGCAGAAATACGTAAAGATCCGGCCAATCATCCGCTACGCACAGGTTTACTCAGCGTCCCCTTGCTTCCCTATCAAATGGATGGCGTCGCATTTGCCGCTGGTGCGGGTCGCGCCATCTTGGCAGATGAAATGGGGCTAGGAAAAACCATTCAAGGTATCGGTGTAGCAGAGTTACTTGCGAAAGAAGCAGGTATTAGCAAGGTGTTGGTGATCAGCCCTGCGTCCCTAAAATCTCAATGGCAAGATGAAATTCGACGATTTTGTCACCGAGATAGCCAAATCGTTATCGGTAACGCACAAAGCCGAGCCGCACAGTATCAAAACCCAACGTTTTTTACACTCTGCAACTACGAGCAGGTATTACGTGACGTTGGTGCAATTAATCAACAATCATGGGATTTGATCATTCTTGATGAAGGTCAGAGAATCAAGAACTGGGAAGCCAAAACCACTCAGGTTATCAAGGCGCTTACATCAACCTTTGCGTTAGTATTATCAGGAACACCTCTAGAAAACCGACTGGATGACCTTTACTCCGTGGTGGAGTTTATCGATGACCGCCGCTTAGGGCCTGGGTTTCGTTTCTACAATCACCACCGTATAACTGACGAGAAAGGGAAAGTTCTTGGATATAAAAATCTCAGCGAACTTAGAGACAAACTGTCCCCTGTATTACTACGCCGAACCAGAGCCTCCGTGCAGCAACAACTGCCGGAACGCACAACGGAATTTATTCATATCACTCCGACACAGCAACAGTTAGATATGCATCAAGGCCACCGTGCTATTGTCAGCTCTGTTCTTAGTAAACGCTATATTACCGAAATGGATTTATTACGTTTGCAAAAAGCACTATTAATGTGTCGAATGTCTGCTAACAGTACGTTCTTGGTGGACAAAAGTCCTCCAGGATTTTCCAGTAAACTAGCGGAATTAGACCTATTGCTGGAAACGCTTTCCCAAGAATCCGACAGAAAAATTATTCTCTTTTCTGAGTGGACAACCATGCTTGATTTAATTGAACCTATATTAGAAAAACATCAGTTAGCGTTTGTTAGACTAGATGGCTCTGTTTCCCAGAAAAATCGTCAAGCTCTCGTTAATCGGTTTAAAAATGACGATAAATGCCGACTATTTATCACGACCAATGCTGGTGCAACCGGTCTTAACTTACAAGCCGCCAATACCATTATCAACGTGGATTTACCGTGGAACCCGGCGTTACTTGAGCAGCGCATTGCCAGAGCCCATCGAATGGGACAAAAACGCCCTGTCCAAGTGTACATTTTGGTCACAAAGGGCACGTTAGAAGAGAACTTATTATTAACGCTCTCTACCAAAAAAGAATTGGCTATGGCGGCATTGGATCCAGATACCGATGTTGATCAAGTAGACTTCACCTCAGGCATGGATGAACTTAAACGACGTTTAGAAATTTTATTGGGTGTCAAGCCTGACGCCCCCATTGACGGACTCCACACGCCGTCTAAAACACTTTCTACCGAAAAACAAACCAACATCGCCAATGCGGGCGGACAAATGATAACGGCAGCGTTCCAATTTATTAATGAATTATTACCTGAACAAGAGACTACAGAAAAAAATCTTAATTTGAGTCAAATGTTGGAATCAACATTAAAAGAAAACCTCACGTCATCAAAAGATGGCAGTTTACAACTCACTATCAATTTACCCGACAAAAAAGCACTAACCGACCTGTCAAACACCATGGCAAAACTGTTATTGATAAGCAGCCAGGAGTAACCTTACAAAAAATGCCAGCGGTAACCATCCAGCGAATCTCCAAAGCCACACTAAATTGGAAGACCCGCTGAGTAGTTTCTGCTGGCTTTGTTATTACCCTTTCGGCAATAATTTACCTGGATTCATTTGATGCTTAGGATCAAATGAATCCACCAATCCCTGAATCGCTTTAATACCTAACGGCCCTTTCTCTGCCGGTAAATATTTTGCGTGATCCCTGCCTACACCATGCTGATGAGAAATAGTCCCACCAGCTTTTACGATTGCTTCCGCGCCCGCTGCTTTGGTTTTTTCCCAACGCGCATAGGTTTCTTCGTAAGTACTACCACAACGATAAATATACGAGGTATAAATACTCGAACCCTGCCCATACATATGAGAAAGGTGAGTAAATACATGTACCGGTTCTTTCTCTTCGCTTAATGCACCGGAAATTGCTTCCTCAATACTGGCAACAGCTTCTGGTACACGATCCCAATCTACTGCGGTTTCCATGGTATCAACGGCAAACCCAGCATCCCATAATCCGTGACGCAAATACGGCGATCGAAAACGGCTATGCT
>JQIA01002374.1_pt1 | contig 10071 bp, 7 predicted proteins | sample 811431 | NCBI WGS metagenome assembly JQIA01 (sample SAMN02998118, study PRJNA258478) | marine sediment metagenome | biome: marine; feature: seafloor; material: sediment; isolation source: oil-polluted sediment collected from 3 locations (0.5 km, 0.7 km and 0.9 km)... | place: USA: Gulf of Mexico ... | reverse complement strand
ATTCCAAGTCCTTCTTCTCTTGCCAGAATTTTGAGCATAATTTGGTATATTTCTTCGCTGTTGGAGATTTTAATTTTTTCTGCTTGAGTAAGTGCTATTTCCATGTTTGTTTTAGTGTTGTGATATTTAGAGAGATTATTTTAAGCTTAAATTGGTGGGGAATCAAGTGATAAAAATTATTATATTGTGATTGGAAAGTCTAACACAATTAATATGATATATATACTTTTAAATATCTTAACTATCTTAGTTGGTAATAAAAACACGTTACACGCCGTACTCAGTTATCTTTTTCAACAAATATTCCTGAAATTGTTGATTTTTTAACTGTATTAAAAGATTTATGGCACAATTTTTTAAAAAATAAATAGTCTATATTTCTTAGCAAAACCTATCTTTGCACTATTTTTATTAGCCATTTTTCAATTCTTAATCAACATATTGTAATAATAAAATTCTTGAATTAATAATTCACATACCAATTATAATTGATATAAATCAATTTTACAAAATTATTACAGATAATTGGCAACTATCTTAAATAAATGTGGAGAATTATTATGTCTAGTACAAAATATTCAATTATTTTAAGGGGAATAGTAACATGTTTTATACTATTTTTATCAGGGCTTGTTATTGCCAAAAACCACACTCAAAATTTTGAAGAAGAATTGAGTTTTTATAAATTAGAAGAGGAGATGATGGTTTATGTTGCTTCTAAGAAAAAGGAAACAATTGCAGAAGCTCCAGCTGTAATTACTGTTGTAACTGCTGAAGAAATTCGACAATTTGGTGGTCGTAATTTGGCTGATATTTTTCAGAGATTACCTAGCATGTTTATGTTTGGCTCAACATTTATGGATAATATGTCAATTTCCACTCGTGGTGGTAAGCTAACTCACACTAATAATTGGATATTATTCTTACTTAATGGCCGTCCTATTAGAGAAAGTCATAATGGTGGTTTACATTCAGATATTTTTACTATGTTTCCCGTCGAAACGATAGACCATATTGAAATAATTAGAGGACCAGGATCAGTTATTTACGGAACTAATGCATTTAGCGGCGTGGTTAACATCGTTACTAAATCAGCCAAAAATCAACCAAGGACAGTTGCAGCTAGCTACGGCTCTTTTAATACCAAAACGCTAACTCTAACAACCGGAATAGATGCAAATGAACTAGACATCACTATGTCTGCAAAATATCTTGACAGTGATGGTTGGCAAATGTCGGCAACTGATGAAAGAGGAACATTTGATACTCAAAAACGCCCAATGTCTGGAACTCAATTAGCCTTGCGTGGAACTTATAAGGATTTCACATTAGAAACTTTAATCGGTAGGATGGAACAATTTACTGCTGGCTTTTTTGTATGGGGATTAGCATCTGGTGATAAATATCCATTGGCAACTGAACAACGTCGTTATGTAGATTTGAGTTATCATCCAGAAATTACCGATGATTGGAAACTAGTTTTAAATTATACTTTTAATGGGCATAGTATGCAGGATAAAAATGCCAAGCGGGTATCAGAAGGTTCGCTAATAGAATTGACTTCTATTCATCAAGTCTCAGAAGATATGGGTGTGTTATGGGGAGCTACGGTTGATATGTTGAATGGTAATCTAAGTACATTAGGTTCTGGTGGTCGCTACGATACAACCCGTTATAGTGGCTATGTGCAAACTGATTATCAAGTTCATGAACGGATAAAATTAGTTGCCGGAATCCAAGGCAATAAATCAGAAAATTTACCTACAGAATTTTCGCCTCGTTTGAGCATTATTACTACTTTAAATGAACGTTGGGGTTTAAAATTACTTTATGGGGAAGCTTACAGGAATGCTTATGCGTTCCAAAGTTTCTTTAATATTCCAAGTTTTAAAGGTAATCCGTCTTTAGAACCTGAAAAAATAGCTACCTATGATGCACAGATATTTTATAAAAATTTACATACCTATGGAGCGTTAACTTATTTTCATAGCACCATTCAAGATTCACATTTTAGACCTCATATAAATGGAATAACAACTGTTGCCAATAGTCCTGATGAAATTGTTTCTGATGGTCTTGAATTAGAATTAAAAACCAATATTACTAATTGGATCAGCGTGCAAGGTTCGGCTCTTTATCAAAAAAATAAGAATAATATAGGGATGAATGATGTATTATTTAATCCTAATTTTATGGCAAAAGCAGGAATTTCATTTACAACTAGTAATAAAAAATATATATTTTCAATATTCAACAGTTATTTTGGTGATGCTGGTAGATTAGAAAATGTTAATTCAAATATTAAAGTAGTAAATCCTTCAGCTGATGCGTATAATTTGCTGACGATGCAACTAGAATGGAAACCAGTAAACAATATTGCTCTATCAATTTTTGCTGATAACATTTTAGATGCTGATATCCATTTTCCTGATTTAAACAGAGGAGTGGTAAATACTGTTCCTCAACATTCTGGTAGAGCAGCTTATGCTACTATTACTGTATCTTTCTAAGTTTATGGCTAGTATAGATTGTCCGATTATGCTTCACTAATCAGACCTACGATTATCAATTTATACTAGTTATAGTAAATATTTCTTTGTACAGAATATTAACAGCGTATTTCTTAAATTATTGGAGAATTATAATGCGACAGTTTATTGTAGTATTTCTATTATATTTATCAATATATACCAATGTGCAATCTGCTGTAAATGAAACCTATGTATTTGTAAAGAGTGAAAATCTACAACAATTTAGCTCTGTAATTACTGGTTTTACAGCTCGGTTACCAGCTGTAAATTTGGCAATATTTGATATGCAAGGTAAATCTAATGAAAAAAAGGTAAGACAGTTTATTCAAGCTAAAAAACCATCGATTATTATAGCCTTAGGGTCTTTAGCAGCCAGTACTGTTACAAAAATCGAAAAACAGATTCCAATTGTATTTGCAATGGTGATTAATTACCAGAAATACTCATTTTTAAAACAAGAAAATGTGACTGGTATTTCGATGGAAGTTCCATCCCAAAAATTATTTAACCAATTTAAAATGTTGATGCCAAGCATTAAATCTATTGGAGTACCATTTCATCCTTTAGCATCAGCAGAAATTGTAAATGACGCTTTGCTTGTTGCCAGCAAAATGGATATAAATTTGGTGGATATTGAAGTTACTAATCCAAATGAGATAACCGCCAAACTTCGTGAGAAAATCGATAGTTATGATAGCTTATGGATGTTAGCTGACACTAAGTTATATAACAATAAAACCAATGCTATTAATGATCTTATGTCATTTTCCAACAGATATGATAAACCATTGTTGGTATTTTCAGAATCATTTTTGCAAGCTGGAGCATTTTTTTCTATTACTATTGATTACCAAAGCTTAGGAATTCAAACAGCATTTGTTGCCAATAAAATTGTTGAAGATAAACTTTCTCCTACTCAAATTAAAATAGCCCCACCAATTGGGATTTATAGGGTAGTGAATGAAGAAAATGCTAAGTTATTAGAAAAAGAGTTTTCTGGGTATAATTGATTTATACTGATAAAGCATCATATGTCATTGAATTTACTAGGTAATATATTTAATTAATTATTTTCACAATTGATGTATGATGCTTATTTTATATGAGCTAATTATTAGCTATTTTATAGTTGTTCAATTTCTTCAATTGAAAGCCCGGTTAATTTTACAATTAAATCAATGGATATTCCTTCTTTAATGGCATTTTGGGCCATTTCTATTTTTTCTTCCATTCTTCCTTCTTTAAGTCCTTCTTCTTTTCCTTTTTTTAGCCACTTTTCTTTACCTCTTTTTTCTCCAATTTCAATACCTTTCTGTTCACCCTCTTCTAAGAGCTTCTCCTCCTCAATAAAATAAACTGCATACTTTTTACTATGTTCCAATTCATCCAAAACCCCATTTATACTAAAACTGTAAAAACCATCCTTAGTAATAATAAGATGTTCAATAACTTGTAAATATAATAACTCAGCAGCATGCATCAACTGGTCAGTCAAATCTCTGTCTTTTTCAGAAGGCTCAAGAATTCCTCTAGTATTGTTATAAACCAAAATAACATATTCAGTATTCTTATTAGTTGCTGTATAAAATACTTCTCTAGGTTCTACAATAAATCTATTATTAGTTCCAAGAGAAATTAATTCCACAAATAGCAACATATAGTCTGATGCCAAACCAACTACCCAAAAATGCTCTTGTTCAATTCCGACTCCTTCTTCTCTGGCCAGAATTTTGAGCATAATTTGATATATTTCCTCACTGTTGGAGATTTTAATCTTTTCTGCTTGAGTTAGTGCTATTTCCATGTTTGTTTTAATGTGTTGTGATATTTAGAAAGGTTATTTTAAGCTTAAATTGGTGGAGAATCAAGTTGGTAAGAATTATGAAAGAACTTTGGAAAGTTTTGGTTGGTATTCCTAATTATTGATGTGCATTTCTTTATTATATTTCTTTGCGTAACTTCAGAATATAAAACAGAATTAATAAAAACTATAAATAATCCTTTATAGTTTACGAAAAACCCGCAATGGCCGTATACATATAGTAAACTTCAACCACAATTGAAAAACCAATACTTTAACTCAATTTATAAGGAGTAAGTTTTTATATCGAGGAAAAAATATGGGAAATTCAATCCCTAGACAACAAATTAACGAACATATTGTAGAAATTGTAAGTGATTCTGGAGAAGGAGCTCAAAAAGCTGGCCAAACTTTTGGTAATATCAGTGCCAAAATGGGGAACGGAGTTTGGACTGTTGAAATTATTCCCGCCGAAATTAAACCACCAGCACGTTCCCCAGCTGGAGCAAGCGGAATTAGAATTCGCCTAGGCTCTCAATACATGACCAATATGGGTGACGCAGCAGATATTGTGGTGGCACTGAACGAACAAGTATTATATTCCCGTATTGCAACTCATGCCTATAAAAAAGGCACAGTCATTTTGCTAGAAGGAAAATGGATTAATGATCCAAATCCCCAAATTGTTGAACAGTATAAGACCGCACTACAAGAATTCCGTGATAATGGATTGATAGTACATGAAGTTCAAATGGAAGAAGAATGTTTAAAACACACTCCAAAACCACGTTTAGGCAAAAACATGTTTGTATTAGGTATGCTGTGCCATATCTACGACCGTGATGTGCAAAAAGCCCATAATGAAATTGAAACTACCTTTCTGCAAAAAGGTTCAAAAGTAATTGAATTAAATCAACAATTATTTCAAGTTGGTTATGATTTTGCTGAAAACAATTTAGAATTTCATTATAATATCCCCCCTTGGCAAACTGAAGATTCTAAGGAAAAACTAATAGTTACCAGCGGTAATCAAGCATTAGGTTTAGGAATTATGGCTTCCGGTATGGATATGGTTGCTATGTATCCAATTACTCCAGCCACTTCCGCTTCTCACTATTTAGCTGATGCTTATCATTTAGTTGGTGGTTTTGTCCATCAAGCAGAAGATGAAATTGCCGCTGCTGGTTTTGCAATTGGTTCTTCTTTTGCCGGCAAAACAGCTTGCACTATCACATCAGGTCCAGGTTTAGCTTTAAAAACAGAATTATTAGCCTTAGCAGTAATGGCCGAAATTCCATTAGTAGTCTGTGTAGTACAACGTGGTGGCCCATCCACTGGTTTACCTACTAAAGTTGAACAAGGTGATTTATTAGCGGCTTTATATGGAGAACCAGGTGATGCTCCAAAAATTGTAATTGCCGCTGCAACTATTGAAGAATGTTTGCATTTTGTAATCATGGCTCGTAAATTGGCAGAAGCTTTCCGTGGTCCAGTTATTTTATTGACCGATGCTAACTTAGCCACTGGAGTACAGCCATATACTCGTCCTGAACCCAAAGCTGAATGGTTGGCTTCTCCGATTGATCAATCAGAGTGGACTAAAGGAATGCCAGCCTATAATTGGGATGAAAAAACTGGTTTATCCACCCGTCCTATCGTTGGTCAAGTTGATGGTCAATATGTGCTTACTGGATTAGCTCATACTCAGAAAAGTAAAGTTGCTTATGATCGTGAATCTAATCAACGTGGTTGTGAAATGCGTAGCCGTAAATTGGCTACCTTGTGCAGCACTTTAAAACCACCTAAAATCAATGGTGAAGCAGAAGGTGATTTATTAGTGGTTGGTTGGGGATCAACTTTAGGAGCAATTGAAGAAGCAGTAGGAAATTTACAAGCAGAAGGTTATAAGGTATCCTCAATTCATTTGCGTTTCTTATCACCATTAGAGCCAGGTCTGAAAGCTATATTTACTAAGTTTACCAATGTATTAACAATGGAGATTAATTATAGCGATAAAGTAGGTGCTCCTTTTATTACTGAGGAAAATCGACGTTATAGTCAGTTGGCAACTATACTAAGAGCTCAGACTTTGGTGGATATTGATTGTTGGTCAAATGTTCATGGACAGCCAATGCAACCCGGCTTAATTTACGAAGAATTGCTTAGTCGCCTCAACCAAGGAGCAGCATAAATGTTTGGTTTAAAATCAGATTGGTCGCTTGACATTAAAACTCGTTATTTTGCTTTGGGCGATTATGCCGGTGGTGAAGCTCGCTGGTGTCCAGGGTGTGGTGATCATGGTGTACTTACTGTAGTACAAAGAATTTGTCGGGATAAACAGATTTCCCCAGAAAAGACTGTGGCTGTTTCTGGCATTGGTTGTTCAAGCCGTTTACCACATTATATGGGAACTTATGGTTTTCATGGTTTGCATGGTAGAGCATTACCTTTGGCATGCGGAATCAAATCACGGCGGCCTGAATTAGATATTTGGGTAGCTACTGGTGATGGAGATTGTTATTCTATTGGAGCAGGGCATTGGATTCATGCGGTACGTTATAACATGAATATGACTGTGTTGGTGTTTGATAACAGTGTATATGGTTTGACTAAAAAACAAACTTCTCCAACTACACCAATAGGTTATAAAACCAATACTCATCCAGAAGGAGCTATTTTAGAAGCCCACAATCCATTAACCACAACTTTGGGCATTGCTAATGTTTCCTTTGTAGCTCAAACAGTTGATTGGAATCCGAATCATCTTTATGCAACTATTAAAGCTGCTCATGATCATAAGGGATTTAGTTTAGTTAATATCATTCAACGCTGTCCAGTATTTTTGCCAAATTTCTTTCAGGGTTATCAAGATGATCCGGGTAAAATTTTATTATTGACTCATGAGAAAGGCATTCCAATGGAAGAGAAGTTTGCTAAGTTATTCCCAACTCAAAGAGAACATGACCCAGCAAATATGGTAGATGCTTATGACATTGCTTCTAATCGTAATCCAATGCCAATTGGTTTGTTATATCAAAATTCTGAAGTTCCATGTTATGAAGAGATGTCTAGTATGGGGAAAGATATGGGAATGGAAGAGAAATTGGCCGGAATTGAAAAAGCTTTTGACCAGTTTGCAGTTTAGGGTTAAAGTTTTTTAAAATCGTTTCCGAACAGAAGTTTCAATGCCATTAAGTTAAGAGATAAATCTTGTCATTCCCGTGAAAACGGGAATCTAGAATCTCTGGATACTCACTGTGGGTATGACAGTTTAATAAAAATCCTTAACTTAATGACATTGGAACAGGAGTTTGGGAACAAATTTTATAAATGTAGGGTGATAGAAGCGAAAATCCACCACTACACCTTGTCTGAATCAGGATTTACAGGATTATAGGATTTTCAGAATTAAAATCTAAACCAATTGTTAATGCCTTTGTCTTTATCCTGAAAATTCTTTAATCCTGTAAATCCTGATTCTAACAAATTAATACCAAAAATCCCAATTCAAACATCTTCCATCCTCCTATTATTAATAATCTTACCCATTCTCAAGTTGATAATTTTGTTCTTGTCTGAATCAGGATTTTCAGGATTATAGAATTTTCAGGATGAAAACCATAAACCAGTTTTGCCTTTATCCTGCAAATCTTGTTCAAAAACTGTCTGAATCAGAATTTACAGAATTATAGAATTTTCAGGATGAAAACCCAACCATATGTTGAATTTGCCTTTTAATTATGGTAAATCTTGTTCAAAACTGTCTGAATCAGAATTCACAGAATTCACAGAATTATAGAATTTTCAGAATAACTGCATTGGGTTTATAGTTTTTCATTCTGTTAATTCTATAATTCTGTGAATTCTGATTCAGACAAAAAAATTCTATAATCCTGATTCAGACAAAAAAACCCTAAAACCCTAAAAAACCCATCACATCCCCTTCAAAATCTCCTCAATCAACCCCTCCGTCTTTTTAATATTCTCCTCCGCACCTTGTGGAAAACTTTGAAAATTACGCAGGGCAGCCCGGGCATATTCCAGTGCGTCGGGGAGGCGGTTGAAACTAACTAGGGTAAGAGTAATATTGAAACGAGTTGTACCTGCATAGTAAACATTGCCAATCATTTCATAATAGTGAATAGCCTTACAATAATGAAATAATGATTGCTCTAAATTTCTCACATTAAAATAGATATTTCCTAAGCTTCCCCAACGCTGGCCCATCAACTAACTGATTATTATCCTTAACTTTGGAATTCTCAAACACCAAATAACCATGCTTATTCTCATCCCGTTTCGGCGACAACAAAGTTCCAAAAATATTTGAATTTGCTGCCACATCCTTCTCAACTTTCTGATAACTCCCATGTCCATCAAAATGCACCACATGAAATGGCTTGCCAGAATCACAAGCTGCTCTCAATACCTTACTCAACTGGTCAAACGTTGGTGGTCGCAACACTTCCAACTGAAACTGTGCCACCTTTCCCAACCCCTTCACCAATCGACTTGCCACCGACCGAAACGGTACATCCCTTGCCTCACGAGGCCGACAAATCACCAACAAAATCCGAATCGCCTCACCTTCACTGGCCATACGTGGCAACTTAGCCCGCACACTTGGTTTAGAATGAATCCGCACAAAAGATTGAGCATTTAAAGCCAAATCTGCACCAGTCTTCGGATCACGCAACAATTCCCAAGGAATACTTGTCGCTTCCTGCACATCTTCAACCGAAATTTCCACCCGAGTTTTATTTAAGTTTCGTCGTAACTCCGCCCACAAATCCCTAGCATCATCATCCTTATGAAATACCGCCTTAAACAACTCATTCCCAATAGCAACCATCCACTGTTCAACCCGAGTCGCAACTTTTGGATTTGGTTCAAACGGAAACTGTAAAAAATCCTCCAAATACCACCGCAAGTCCTTCTGATCCTGCTCTGAAAGCTCAAACTTGAATTTAGAAGTAACGTTGATTGTCTGAAATTCTTCCTCCTGCAAAGACAACTCAACCCTGTATTGATTTTTCCTAACTGTGTATTGTTTTATATTTAGTTTTGGCATGAAATCTCCCGTTTAAGATAATCTTTAAGTTGTAGGGTCGATGTAACGTAGTGAAATCGACCATTTTAATGAGATTAATTAATACAAATGGTCGGTTACGTCTTACTTCACCGACCCTAGTGTGTCCTGAAGAAAAGTGCAAGCTTTTCATGCTGTATTAATGATGAGAGTAGGCCTCTCGGTTTCGACGACCAGACGTTGGAATCAAACCACCTTATGCGGCTTTTGTAAAGAGCATTGGTCGTGAGCGATAAGGAAAAGGCAGTACAAAACTGTCAGGTGTGTATTGTGGAGATGAACGCAAGTGAACCTTTGATGAGGTGTCGAAATGAATATCTTATTGTCAAAACCTGATTTCTAGGGTTAATCAGGGATAAGTATCGATGTCAACTGGATAACAGGCGGTATGGCAATCGGCATAGAGAGGGCATGAACACAATATAGGCGTTAATAGGGAACAGGAGAACCTGTCGTTTTGATATTAAGGGAGAACCCGAAAGGTAAGAGTACCAAAGCAGAACACACGGATGCGTTCGTAGTAGTGATGAAAGGTTTGTAATGAACTTGGAGCGAAAGCAATCATTCAGTTTGAATTGTTGATTCAACCAGTTATGGAAGGAAATCTATGAGTCAAACAAAATCTTATAATATACCAAAAGAATTAATAT
>JQIA01002373.1_pt1 | contig 10077 bp, 7 predicted proteins | sample 811431 | NCBI WGS metagenome assembly JQIA01 (sample SAMN02998118, study PRJNA258478) | marine sediment metagenome | biome: marine; feature: seafloor; material: sediment; isolation source: oil-polluted sediment collected from 3 locations (0.5 km, 0.7 km and 0.9 km)... | place: USA: Gulf of Mexico ... | reverse complement strand
TTATTCAGCAAACCTGCCAATATATTGGTCTTAGATGAACCGACCAACGACCTGGATATGGAAACACTCGAACTTCTGGAAGAAATTCTTCTAGAGTTTGACGGCACTATATTGCTGGTAAGCCATGATCGTGAATTTCTCGACAACGTGGTCACTAGTTGTATCGTCTTTGAAGGTGATGGGGTTGTTAACGAATATGTAGGTGGTTACGCTGACTTCATTCGACATGGAGGTAGCTTGCCATCTCTCAACAAAAAATCGTTGGCGGATAAGTAGAAATTATCACAGAGCTTTTGATTATACCCGCTTAACCTGACACACCATTAGTGATAAGTAGGTTAAGCGGGTACATCAATCAATTATTGACATACATTTTGAGGGCAGGCATGCCCTAAATATTCCCAGATATAGGACGTTAAGGTAATAGGCCCTCCGTATAACCCTTCCCCTTCGGCGGCAAATCCACGAGCACCACTAAGGGTGCCTTGGTTACCCAAGTAATCAGGCCCGGTATAGCTAAAAGAAGCCATCTGACGCTTAATTAAACCTTCAGCAGGGAACGGCCACATAGAAACGCCATCATCCCTATTCCAGCCATCTTCACCATACAACGTACCTGACTTACCCACCATATTCTCTACCCTTGCACCAATATCACCATCATCCGAGGCGATACCCGATAAATCTGAGTTCGCTTCAATACGGGTAATATAACGCAGGGAATTAACCATGGGGTCGAGATAGGTAAACGAGCCATAATCGTACTCATAATTATCTGGCAACTCGGGTTTGCCATAAAGGTACTGTGCACGCATTTCTCCGGTATGTTGCTCGCCTGCGTTAAAGTAGTTGTTATAGCTCAACTTTTCCACATCCCTAAAAAGATATACCGAAGACGCATCCTCTTCCGGAATCAGATTATAGAATAATGTATTAGTAAAGTTATCTACATGATAGTTATAGCCATTGAATAAGTATGAGGGGCGTTGCTGATAAGATACATCTCCGATAGTGACATGGTTAAAATCTGCCTGGCCATGCCCATGAGTCAAATCGTGAACCATCTCATCAGCAGGTATCTCAATATCCCAGCCAATGACATCTTCAAAGAGGACTTCAGCGGTGCCATTGGTATTGTCATAACCTGCAAAATTCATACGGCCATTCAGTGCAATAGAACGCATAAAGGCGACATTCACTGAGGCACCCGCCGTGGTTGGTACATAAAACGCACCGCCATATTCGATATCAGAACCGTGTGGATAAAAATCCAAGGCATCAGAATCAATATCGATGGCATTTTGTACGGCTACATTATTGCTACTATAGATAGAGTAGGAGGCTATGGGTGAGTTCTGACCAGACAATGGGGGTAAATCGTAACGTGAAACCGTACGACGTAGTATCACATTATTCGACTTATAACTGATGAACTTATACCTAGATGAACCAAAAGAAAAACTACTTTCAATTAATATATAATCCGAATTCATCAAACTAAAACCCGAATCTGTTGCGCCCATCAAAATAAATTTAATGTGATGTGGTCGATGGGTATCATATGGACCAGAGGCCATTTTTATCCCTTGAGATCCCAGCATTCCTTTGTAGGCCAAATGATGAATATCACCACGTTTACCCGCAAGATAAATCCGATCGTTGAATACCACGCCTCCTGGAGTTTGGGCCATTACTGTGGTGTATTTTTCTGCAGTGCCACTGGGAGGCAAAGCAAACCCTCCTGCACCACCATTACTATCAAGCGTATAGGGGTAACCACCATAGACGCCATCCGTTATAACAACCGTATCACCGCCAACAGCAATACCGAAAGCATCTTTAATCGTCAACATCCCATCATCTGAACCCACATAATGTACTTGACCATCACCCACCGTCACAATCCAGGTATCCTGAGTGCTACCAAGATCATTTTTAGCTTCAACACCAATATAGAAACTTTCACTAGGAAGGGTAGATTCAATACTCCAGCTAACGTTACCCGTGTCTGGATTAACCTTTACACCATCATGTCCATAGATTTTCCGCCAGATAACATCCTCTCCCGCAACCAATGTAGGTGAGTATTTATATAATTCACCCGCTGTGGTGTACTGGTCATTGGCAGGCTGAATAACAGGGGCACCTTCAACAATAATTTCAGATTGTGTTGTCGCACTGATGCTGGCGCTTTTATCAGAAACATTACCGAATTGGTCATAGCTGGCCAACTGGTATTGATAGGCCGTTGCTGCCAATAATTGCGTATCCAAAAAACCAGCTTGATCTGTTGAACTTATTTTCAGTCCATTGCGATAGATATGGTAACCCGCTGTATTCACATTTGTAGACGCGTCCCAATGGAGTTGAACACGATTAGCATCAACCACATTTACCACGAAGTTTGAGGGTGCTTGCGGGAGAATAATATTAGGAGAATTCAGGTCAGTGCCGTTGGTAAACTCCTCAAGGTTGGTTAAGCCATCGGCATCATTATCATTAGCAGCATCTGTTCCATCATTTGGATTTAGGCCGTTCGCAATTTCATAGCTATCAGGTAATCCGTCATTGTCGCTATCGACAACACCACTTCCGCCGCCGCTACTTCCATCACCACCTGTACCATCAATCCCGACTGAGTCAACAGTCATCCAGTCAAAATCCCAACGGCCACTGTTAGCGGCAATAGCGATATGACGATTCTCAGAGTTTTCATTTATCTCAGGTATTTCTATGGAAATAACTTCAAGGCCATCACGCATAACCTTAAGCGTAGACCCCGTAAGACTCACGCCTATTTGATGCCAGTTATCAGAACCGGAGAGTAAGCCGCCGTTACTGCCAGAGAAATAAACGGTGTTGTAGCCCGACTTGATGATTTTAAAATATTTACTTTCTGAGCCGTATAACATCAAGCTGTAGGTATCAGCATTGACCTGCCCTTGAGCATTGGTAAAAAGGTTAAATTGCATATTGGCATAACCAGGTGTACCTACTGCCGGCTTGACCCTAAAGTTAACGGTGCTCTCGTGGTTGTCTAATAGTGCAGTATGAGTTGTTATACCGTTTTTAGCACTATCTAGCGTCATTATACCCGCATCGACAAGCTGATTTTCACCACTCCAATGGGAAAGGTCATCAAAGTTATCCCGCCATAAAGCTATCTCAGGTTCATCAATACCAGGTTCATCTACGGATACTACAGAAGAATTTACTCGTAACCAGTCAAAGTTCCAGCGCCCGCTATTTGCATCAAGTGTCATATAATTTTTTGCAGGATCGTTGTTGGTCTCAGTTATTTCCAGCAAAGCCACCTCAACCCCATCTCGGGTCACCTGTAAACCAGACTCAGTAATATTCACCTCTATTTCATGCCAGTTATCAGACCCTGTGAGTAAACCGCCGTTACTACCTGAAAAATAGACGGTGTTGTAACCCGCTTTAATGATTTTGAAATATTTACTCTCGGAGCCATACAGCATCAAGGTGTAGGTATCTCCGTTTATTTGGCCCTGCTCATTGGTGAATAAATGAATATTGATATTGGCATATCCAGGCGTCCCTTCTGCGGGTTTAATCTTGAATGAGACTTTTCCCTGGTGACGGTCTAAGATTGCGGTACGAGAGGTCACGACCTCTTTTGCACTGTCCAATGTCAGAACACCGTCAACTACATTATGATTGCCCCCAGACCACTCAGACAGGTTGTCAAACGTCTCCTGCCAAACAGTATCAACAGCATTTACATGAGTACTTAAGCTGAGTGATAACAATAAACAACAATAAAAAATAAATTTAGCTTTCATCGAGATATCCTTATGTGTAAACAAAAAATTCAAACTCCTATCTATAACGCTTTAGATAATAGACATACGGATACGTTTTACTATAAAAAACGTGTTCAATACACATAAAATTGACATAATTTTTCTAGATAGCGGATTGATTAACTTATAACCTCTCTTCTTTATACCTTGATACAACTCGAAAAATATCGCCAACTTTCATACACGGCCACTAACCCAATAACGCCAAACTCAATGAGTCGTGCCCATACCGGCTGGTCATAAGGCCCTAACTCACTGATGTAGGGTACGTTTAGCCCAACGATATAAGCCAGCATAATAACCGATGATGCAATCCAAACGGTTAAGCTTGGGTGAATAACTGCAAAAGGTAATACCCACACAAGATACCAAGGGTTGATCACTGGGGCGCATAAAAGAAATAAACCCAATATCCAATCGCCTCGAACAATTAAACGGGAGTTATGCTGTGGGGAACGGTACCTATAATCAGGCGTTGGATGGCCTGAATTATAATAATAGAACAGGTATACAGCCATAAAAACCAAGAGCAAGGAGCCTAATAATAACTTCGCTGTTGGTGCCGAAAAGAACAATATCAGTAAACCAAAAAATGCAGAGTTAAACTCCCAGGCCTGCGCCATCGCTTTTAAACCAATAACATCTGAATCACTATTTATCAGTAAGGGGATATATAGCATTACCAACGTAAGTATGAATAAAACACCATGTTTAACTTTTGCTCTAATAAGTAAATATGGCACTAAAAGAATGGCAAACACCTTGGCAGCCACACTCATAGCCAAAAAGAATGCACACGCAAAAAAATGACCTCGGTGTTGACTCCAAACCGCCGCTACTAACAATAAAACACCCACCCCGTCAGGATGAGCCGTTAAAATAATTTCTTTAAATACAAGTGGGGACCAAGCATAAAGCAATACATACTTCGGCGCAGCTAGTCTCAATAATAAGGCAATGACAAGCATGTCAGCAGCGCTGTACAATAGCTGAAGAGGCCAAACTTCTCCTGGTGCAATGGCATAACCTAAAAGAAAACTATATTGCAATACGGGGCCGTAAATAGTGGGAATATCCGGGTAATTAATTTTCCCCAAAATAGTCTGGAACGATGGAGTGATGGTTGTATTACCCGTAATGACCTCGCGGGAGAAATATTCGCTCGGCGCGACACCATAAGGTGTTCCTAAATTAACGGTGTGATAAGCGTCCCATAAATATCGAAAGTAATCGTCTTCAAATAATGGCATTCCAAAAACACCCATTATGTGAAACGTTAGTGCCCAAATAAATACAAACTGCGCAGAAGGCGATTGATTATTTCGCCAAAGGGTGTAAAAAAAGCCAAACACAATAACGTTACTGCTTGTTATCAGCGTTAAAAACAACGATAAATTATCGGCATAATCAGATCGTGAAAAAAATACGAGCAATGCGTAAGTAACAAGAAGCGCTAATGCAAAACAGGTAAATGTTGAAGCCATCTTATTTGGGGAGTTCATAATTACCTTAAATTAAATTTCAATGAGGCCACGTAATGTTAAAAATAATAATGTGTGACTCTCCATTCCCTATTATGTTCAAATCTAAAGTAATAAATAAAGTCATTTTAAATCAAAATGATAACAATCATAAATTGTTATAGTTCTGTTATAAATTGACTATAACTCCGTGATACCTTCCTTAAAGAATCTAGCGATACTAGCTCTCACAGGCTGACTTGGCAGATATAACAATATCTTCTGATCTCAACCTGTAATGAACTCATTCATTATGGAGATTCTTATGTTCAACGTTAAACAGGTAAAGCGCTTAGGGGTAATGAGCGCAGCCTTAGCACTTTCAGCAGCAGCAATAACAACCTCTACCAATACAATGGCTTCTGGCTCTTTTAGCAGTGGCGCAGGTGTGGGGTTTCAAAATAATTACAATCTAGGAAAGTCAGTTTTTTATAAAAAACTGGTATGCGATGACTGTGAAGTTAAAGATTCTCACTTAAAAAAGGACGAGGCTAAAAACCTCGTTTTAAAACTCTCCGATGATGAAACATTTGTCAGTGAGATAACAGGCAAAGATCGACAAGCTGTTATTTACTATATCACCCGTCGATTTAAAGCTGGTTAAAAGGAGAATTTATGAAAAAAATTATCGTGACGGGGCTAGCAATGGCACTCTCTCAAGCGTGTATGGCAGAAGGTACACCTTGGTTACCAGAACCGGGTGCCGCATCAGTCACTCTATCTCAGGTGCTTCAAACAGGAGATGAGTTCTTTAAAAATAAAGAAGATACAAAGCTCAATGATGACCTTGAACAATCGACCACTTGGCTTGCACTCAACTATGGCTTAAGCGATGACCTTGCACTTGATTTTCGAACAGGTTATGCCCGCAGTACATTTGAGCCCGCCGACACCACTCATTTAACGGGCAGAACGGATTCAAGTGTGGGTATCAATTGGCGAGTTATTGACGAGTTTATCTCGGAAAATAACCTGCCAAGTACGGTTATTCGAGTAGGCGCGGTACTACAAGGAAATTATACTACAGGTGCTATCAACTCAGTTGGAGACGGTGCCGATGCGGTTGAGCTCTCTATTATTTCCGGAAAAATATTGAACCAGTGGTTAGCGGTTTCAGGTGAACTGGGTTATCGCCTGCGTAACTCAGGGGTACCCGATGATGTATTCTATAAATTGGGTGCTTTTGTTACGCCTTTACCCGGTCTAACAGCCTCCGTTTCGTACTCTAATACGGATGCCAGAGACGGATTATATATAGGTGGCCCAGGATTCACCGGTAACAATTTTCAGGAGCTAGAAGAGGACAGCCAAATTATTGATATGGGACTCTCTTATAGTTTAACTAACCAGCTAAGTGCTGGGCTTAATGTTGCCAAAGTTATTGATGGCAGGAATACCGCTAAAAGCGATATTTATGCGTTAACGCTGGGTTACTCACTTTAAAAGCTGACACTCATAGGTCTGGCCAATCTGTCTAAGCAGGTTGGCCCCTACACAGGGGATATATCATGTATAAGCAACAAAATGTATCTGTTGTTATTCCAGCATTAAATGAAGCGCCTTCAATTCACCAAGTGATCAGCGACTTGTTATCACTGGTAGATGAGGCTGGCTTGCCGATTATTGATGACGTTGTAGTCTGTGATAACGGTTCAACAGATGATACCGCAAAGATTGCAAAGAACGCAGGTGCACGCGTTGTTTTTGAGCCAAAACCGGGGTATGGCCGAGCATGTATAATCGCTATTTCGGCACTACAGCAGACAGATATCGTGTTATTTGTCGATGCTGACCATGCATTCTACGCACACCAAGCACTACCTTTGCTGGACGCGATTGTTAGGGGAAGTGATTTAGCGATAGGATCAAGAGTGCTAGGCAAGATGGAGCTGGGTGCACTGACTATACCTCAACAATTTGGAAACCGTCTGGCAAGCATGTTAATTATGCTAATCTGGCGTCGTCACATAACAGACCTAGGGCCTTTTCGAGCGATTTGTTTTAATGCCTTGAAAAAAATAAAAATGCAAGATGAAACCTTTGGCTGGACAATTGAAATGCAAATAAAAGCCATACAGCAAAACATGATTACCGCAGAAATTCCTGTCGACACGCGTTGCCGTATTGGTGTTTCAAAAATTAGCGGTACTTTTAAAGGGTCATTAGGGGCCGGTATTGGCATTTTGGGAATGATTGCTAAAATGTGGTGGCATCAGAAGACAGCAAACTGTTTAGCCAATCCAAGTGTCTTAGTAAAACAATCTATCCCCCTTAAACAAGAATCAAAATAATAGGAGTTCATATGTTAAATATTTTTAAATCCATGTTTTTTAGTTTCAAAAGTAGCGCACTGAAACCATTGATCTTGGTCTCTGTCACCCTATGCGGAATGATCACAGGCAGTGCTATTGCCGCTGAAACTAAAGATTGGAACCGCAGTAATGAAACAAATAAGAACATTATTAGTCATCAACCTTGGCAGCAGATATTAGATCGTTACCTCGAAACTAATACCCCATCGAAAGTTAACTTATTTAGATATGGCTCTGTGAGTAAAACAGATAGAGCAACACTTGAAAGTTACCTGAAAATGCTGCAAAAAACCGACCCTCGAAATTATTCGAAAGCGGAACAAGAATCGTATTGGATCAACCTTTATAATGCACTCACCGTTGAGTTAATTTTAAAAAATTACCCTGTAAAAAGTATTACCAAATTAGGAGAAAGTATATTTGCTTTTGGGCCTTGGGATGATAATGCCACTACAGTTGCCGGTCACAAACTGTCTTTAAATGATATTGAACACAAAATATTACGCCCTATCTGGAAAGATCCGCGCATTCACTACGCTGTTAACTGCGCAAGTTTTAGCTGCCCTAACCTCTCATCTAAAGCCTTCACCTCAGCTAACACTAATGAGCTTTTGGAAAATGGCGCTCATGCTTATGTTAATCATCCGCGCGGTGTAACGCTAAAAAAAGATGACCTATTACTGTCTAGTATTTATGACTGGTACATAGACGATTTTGGTGGCAATAATAAATCCCTTCTGAAACATTTAAAGCACTACGCAGAACCTACGTTAAAAAAGCAGCTGGAACAATTCGAAAAGGCTAACTCTGGCGATATTGATCACGACTATGACTGGAGTTTAAACAAACCTAGCACATCATCACCCAAGTAAATCAAACTTTATAGGACAAACTACATAGGCCCCATTATGAACAGCAAAAAAACGCTACTGCTTTTAGGCATCGTAGCACTTATCGCTAGCTTTTTTATTTTCGACTTAAGTCATTATCTCAGTTTGGAATATTTTTCAGAACAACGCGTCGCCATCAATAATTTTTATGACAACAACCCTCTTAAAACAGCCGCACTATTTATCGTGCTATATATTACTGTAACGGCGCTTTCGCTTCCTGGTGCTGCCGTAATGACCTTAATTGGCGGAGCTATTTTTGGGGTTATTGAAGGGTCAATCTGGGTTTCGCTGGCAAGCACTATCGGCGCCACCTTAGCTTTTTTAGTGTCACGAACATTACTAAGAGATACCGTACAGAAAAAGTTTGGAGAATCGCTCCGCTCTATCAATGAAGGTGTTGAAAAAGAAGGTGCCTTTTATTTGTTTGGTTTGCGTTTAGTACCGCTATTTCCCTTTTTTGTTATTAACCTAGTTATGGGGTTAACCCCCATCAAAGTTCGTCAGTTTTTCTTTGTAAGCCAACTGGGGATGTTGCCGGGCACCATTGTTTACGTAAATGCAGGAACACAATTAGGACAGCTAGATTCGCTCTCAGGAATTCTCTCTCCAAGCATCATATTTTCATTCATTTTACTGGCTACTTTCCCTTTTATTGCAAAAAAGCTTATGGCTCTAATCAGTGCAAGAAAAGTATTTGCAGGGTATTCAAAACCAAAACAGTTCGAAACCAATATGGTGGTTATTGGCGGAGGCTCTGCCGGGTTAGTTTCATCACTGATAGCGGCAGCCGTTAAAGCTAAAGTCACCTTAATAGAACGACACAAAATGGGAGGCGATTGTTTAAATACAGGCTGTGTACCGAGTAAAGCCCTCATTCGTTCTGCAAAAATAGCGAGTTATTACAAGCGATCTGAAGAATTCGGATTTTCAAATACAGAGCCTGAAGTAAATTTTAAAGCTGTGATGGAGCGTATTCAGCGTGTTATTAAAACCATTGAACCGCATGACTCTGTGGAACGTTTTACAGACCTGGGTGTTGACTGTGTTCAAGGTAATGCAGAAATCATTGACCCTTATAGAGTTAAAGTAAACGATAAGATCATAACGACTAAAAATATAATTATCTCTACGGGTGCAAGGCCATTTGTACCCCCTATACCCGGTATTGAAGAGATGAATTACCTCACCTCAGATACTATTTGGGAGCTAAGAGAGAAGCCTGCAAAAATGCTCATTATAGGCGGAGGTCCCATCGGCTGTGAAATGGCCCAGAGTTTTAACCGCTTAGGTGTTAGCGTTGTACAGCTAGACCTTGCCGATCGCTTAATGCAACGAGAAGACGTTGATGTATCTGAAGTAATACACAAAAAATTCACAGACGAAGGTATTGATCTACGCTTATCTCATACACCAGTCGAGTTTGTGATACTGGGCGATAAGAAGATTTTAATTTGTGAACATAAAGGTGAAACCCACCGAATCGAGTTCGATACATTATTACTCGCCGTAGGACGTAAACCTAACG
>JQIA01002372.1_pt1 | contig 10082 bp, 12 predicted proteins | sample 811431 | NCBI WGS metagenome assembly JQIA01 (sample SAMN02998118, study PRJNA258478) | marine sediment metagenome | biome: marine; feature: seafloor; material: sediment; isolation source: oil-polluted sediment collected from 3 locations (0.5 km, 0.7 km and 0.9 km)... | place: USA: Gulf of Mexico ... | reverse complement strand
GATCTTTTGTTAGATTTTTAAAATACTCTTTTTGAGCACTTTCTTGATCAGCAAGTCTGTCTGCTTCCGTCTTTGCTATAGCTGCATTTCTCTCATCCAACCTTGCTGCGTTAGCTGTCTGATTTTCTACAAACTCACGATAAACTCTTTGTTGGACGTAAATGTTTTCAATATATTCTTCTACATATTTTTTTACTTCTTCATTACTTGCTTTGTTTTTCTTCGCCCACTTACTTACAAGTCCAGTCATTATGTTGTATGCTTCTTGCTGTTTCTTTACAGTTTCTGCTATTTTTTTATCTCCACTGTCTGGAAACATCAAATTCCAAATGTTGCTTTTTTGATCCTTAACAATTTCTGAATACTTTTTATAACTTTCAGATGCTTTTTCAAAAGATAAGTTATCGGCAGATGCTCTAATTCTTTCAAATTCATCTACAACCTCTTTCATACTTAATGCTAAATATGAATTTGCATTTGTTGACTCACCCAAAGATGTTAAAGCATCCTTATTTACAGATACAAAGTCACGAATAGCCCGCTCTCTTTCAGCCTCTTCTGTATTTGCAGCCTTAAGCTTATTAATATATGGAGTCATTGCATCTGACATCATCTTATATTCTTCTGCACTTTTACTTAGCGATGCTGCCGTCTTTTCTGCTTCTCCACGTAACTTTATAAGATAAACTATTAGTGCTGCTGCTGCTGTAGCAACTAATATAAAGACATTTGCTTTCATAGCTACATTTAAACCATCCATCGCCCACTTTAATTTTCCAACTACACTTACGCTACTAAATATTGTTGCAATAAAGCCTGATATAAATGTTATTGCCTTTGTTGCAATTAATCTGTTCATAGATAGTCCTAATGCATATATTGCAGCGGTTAATAAACCAGCCTGTGCCACATACCCACCAAATCCACTAAAAAAATCTTGTACCCATTTTAATGATAGTGCCAAAACATCTATAAACGTCTTAAATGACTTAGTAAGACCACTATTCTCTGAAAATATAACTGCAACATTTTTTGCAACGTCACTTAAGTTCTTTAATTTAAAACCAAGTCCTTTTGCCTGAATTGCTGCATTCTCTTCTGCTGTTCCTGTTCTGTTTATTTCTTTATATAGCGATGCAAAACTTCCTTCTGCATCTGCTGCTGATTTAACTAAGACTGCTGCTGCTTGAGATCCTCTTAATCCAAAAAGATCAAATGCTTTCTGCATGTCTACTGTTCCAGTCTCTGTATCTCCAATAACTGTAAACAAGTTTCTCATTACTTCTTCAAGACTCTTTGTCTTTAAGTCAACATCTTCTAATGAAATTCCATATCTTTCAAACTTTTCTGTTAACTTTGCGCTTGGAGCTATTAATTTTGCTATTACTTGTCTAAAACCCGTTGCTGACGTACTCGCTCTTAAACCGCTATTTGCAAGTAAACCCAATGCCGTTGCTGTCTCTTCAATCTCAATACCTGCCTGTGCAGATGATGCACCTACATAGTTAAATGCAGTGTTCAATCTTCCAATTGAAAGCTTCGATTTGTTAACGGCGTTTGTAAAAACATCTGCAAGATGTGCTGATTCATTTGTCTCAAGATTGAATGCTCTTATGGAGGTTGTTATGAGGTCTGAGGACTCTGCTAAATCACTCATTGTTGCTGATGCTAATGTTGCTGATGCCTCAAGTGCTTGAACACCTGATACTCCATCAAATCCTGCTTGGGCTATTTTCTGCAAGCCAGCACCGAGTTCTGCTGTGCTAAATTTTGTCTATTTGTTCACATAAAGTCGTTAATTCTATGCCGTATTCTTAATACTGCTACTTGTTTCCAAGTAAGTACAGACTATATCTTCATCCTATAAATTAGGATGCTTTGCGCTTCCACTCACTTGAGTGTACTCCCCTTCGGGATAGTCGTTGAACGTTCTCCTTTTTATACGGAGCTTCGCTGCTGATTGTCCAATTCTTTTATTTTTTAAACTTTCACGCTTACCTTTTCAAGTTACGTTGTAGTATAAAAGACTCTAAGGATGTTCCAGCAATTCACAAAATCATAATCTCCATAATTACTTATGAAGACGACCTATTTGATCGTTAGCTATTGAGATCATCTTGTCGCCCAAGATGCCCATAACTGTATCTGTCTCGCGGGTAATGGCTTGAACGTTTGCTAAAGCCTGAGAGTAGTCTACTACTGCTGCTGCTCCTGCGACAAGACCATTCTGTACTGCTGCCAAGCCCCTAAATGAAGCAAGTAGCTTAAAATTATTTACCAACTTCTGTACTGAGCCTGAAGCTCTATCTGCCTGAGTACCAATACCTGTCAGGCCCTTTTGCAAACCAGTTGCTGACGTTGATGCTTGTTTAGTTGATGAATTAAGATTGTCTATTGTCTTATTCAGCTTGGTTGTCTTTGATACGACATCCCCAAGGCTCATTTTAAATAGTACCCCGAGCGTCATCTGTCTTGAATCAGCCATCCATAATACCTCCTTTTGTGTCATATGGGCTAAATATAGCCCATTTCTAATACTTTTTAAGTTGTGTGTATACTAAGGTATGAGTTTTGGAAAATGTGCTCTGAAATGCGCTATTTAGAAGCCAACTCCCATGAGTTGTTGGACTTGTGCGTTTGAATACGCTTCTTTTTCTTCTTCTGTCATATTGTCAAACTTGGATGTTTCTCCATAACTATATGTATTGTCTGAATCCTCATCAACATTTCTTGCACTTGAAGTTTTGCCTGTAGAGTCTGCTGACTTTGGGCCTTTTGATTTCTTTAACTTTGCTCCGTGGACTTGTGCGGTAAATTCCATTTGTCTTTTTTCTTTTTCAAACTCTTCTTTTTCACTCTCTATGTACATTTGCACAAGTTCGTGCCTTGTTATTCCTCCGTCAGAGTATTTTAAAGTATTAAAAACATTTGGATTGTATCCATATGTTTTACATACTTTTCGTATTGCCTTTTCTACCTCTACTCTGTTTCTTTCTGTGTCTCCACTTTCTCCGTCTCCTGAGTCTCCATCTGAGCTATAACCGACATCACTTCCATCACTTTTTTTTTTACATCATCGAAGTTCACAAAATAAATAATCTTAGCAATCTCAATAGCTTGATAATTGTCTATCTCGTTGATTAACTCTTTTGCATCCTCTCCGTGTGTAACAAACTCAAGTATAGTCTCAAGATTTTTTGAAATAAAAGAAATGGCGTAATCTACCAATTCAATGAGTTGGATATTGTCCTGCCAATTTTCATCATCACCACCACTCATTTCTTTTAAATGCTTTCTTACATCGTCAATCATATCATAAATACGTTGTTCGCCAGCGAGTGACAATGGATATATTTTCAATTGCTTGATTTCTGTAATTCCTACCTCTACTTCCTTTACTCTTGGATTTCTTCGTGCCATTTTTCTCCTTTTAACTATTGTTAATTGTAATTACATCACATTTTCTTAATGGGCCATGCTCTTTATGTATTTCTTTGTGTGCTTTGTCATGACACTTCATACACAAGCACCTTCCGTTTGCTGTATCCAATGCCTGTTCTGGATATAATGCTTTTGGACTTATATGGTGTGCCTCTAAATTGTCTTCAGATCCACACTTCTCACAAGTGTTGCTTGCATTGCCTCTTACCTTATTACTCCAAATGCTTAGTTCGCTGTCTGTATAAAAACCCTCATGCTTATGAATTTTGTATATTCCTGCATTTATTTCATCTTGCTTTTCTAATGTTTCTGGCTTCTTTCCATATACTTCACAACTGTCTTTGCACTTATCACTGCAATAAAAGTGATTTTCTCCCACCTGTTTTCCGTTTGTTGCATTTACTCTATTTCGCACTTGTTGATTTATAGGCTTAAACCATTTGTTGCAATGTTTGCATTTGACTTCTAAAAGATCATTGTCTACTTCTCTTATCTCGTTTGCAAATAATTGATGCCAATATATTGAATATTTTGCATTCTCTTCACTATGTTTTTTCGTGCACTTAGCTCTTTCTTCTTTGTGCTCATGATAATACTCTCTTGACTGTTTACTCACTTCTTTTTTATGCTCACGATAATACTCTCTTGACTTCTTGTTTCTTTTCTCCTTATGCTTTTGATGATATTTCTGATTCTTATTTTTATTACAGATTTTACATGTTGACATAAATCCATCTATTGCGTCACGTTTTTTGTACCAATGTTCGTTCTTCAGCTTATAGACATTAAAGCAATTCGGACACGTTTTGAATCCATTTGGGGCATCATCAATAAAACGTGGATTACGCTTTAAATTTCTTTTTTTATGGTTTTTATTTGCCTTTTCCTTTGAACATGTTTTGCAATAAATAAAAAAACCATCTTTTTTACTTTTGTCCTGATGCCAAAATTCACTTGTTAGTTTATATACATCGAGGCAACTTCTACATATTTTAAATCCATCCGGCGTTTTGTCAACAATTCTTGGCTTATAATTTGAATTATTTCTTCTTTTTCTGTCTTTGATATCCTTATTTGCACATGTTTTGCATTTTGACACAAATCCACTTTTAGAATTTTTACTTTTATGAAAATTCTCTGCATTTAGTTCCAATTCATCTCCACATTTCTTACACGCTTGCTTTTCCATTTCATCTCCCTTATGATTAAGTTAAATTCATGTGGTAATCTCTTTAAGGGAAAGAGAAACGATCATGACTCGCTGTCCCACATAAATATTTTTAAACCTATTCTATATCATACTTTTAGCCTTTTGTCAAGACCTATTATGATGCTGCTGAAACGTAAATAATATCTCCAGCAGTTTTAGATGCATAACTTGTCAATGAAACTGAATAATCAGAACTCGTTGGAGTTCTTTTGATCAGTTTCATATTGTTCAAATTACCTGTTGTCAATTTTGCAAACTCAGCGTCTGCCTCATCTCTCTCATTTGCTGGATCTACATTTACTGTAGCTACCTCTACGTAACTTCCAGTCTGATATTCAGTATGGTATGACGCATCAACTGCCCCACCAACCCATGTTCCTACATCGATAAACATTCTATTACCATGTGGTTTGTCATTCCAGATACTTGTTGCAATACCATCTGTTCCTGAAGATGCAACTCCTGCTGTAATTGTAAATGGAATTTCCATTCCTTCTGAGTCACTAAATGTAAGTTCTTCTGATGAAGAAACCTGTGCCTTTGGTAGTATAATTACAAATTTCTTTCCTGCTTTTGGAAAGTCATACCACAATTCTACCCTGTGCCATTCTGACACTTTTGGATTACCAAGTCCAAGTTGGAATCCCGTATCTGTTGCCATTGCTACACCCGGAGTCTTAGTTGCTGACTCTCCTGCAAGTACCTGTGCCATAAATGGTGATAGTTCTCTTGCAGAACACTCAATGTATGAACTTGTAGAAATTGGAATAATCAAGTCAGTTTTTGTCGGCCAACCAGACTCTACTGTATATTCTTCTTTATCTGTTTTAAATGCAACTGATGATACACCACCAATTGACCATGATGAGTCAAGAATAGGTAGCTTCTGAGCAACCATTAGCTGAACTCCTGCTGATAGCTTTTCTGCATCATTCATGTCTCTAATTGTCGTACCACCAACATCTACTACCTTTGGTGGATTTGGGCCAAACATCCAATCTGGACAAATTCTAATCTGTGGAAGTCCAATTGGGACTGCATACGGATTAATAATTGTTGGGCCTTGAGTTGTTACGCTTAATGAATCTGCCATTAGTTATTCTCCTTTTTTACTTCCGTTATATGATCGCAACCTCCACGAATACAACGCATTTTTATATCCCCAAAAATTATTACATCAATTGGAGCATTTCCTGTTTTATACTTTTTCCCAAATATGAGTCTAAATGATCCATCATCTTCTAATTTAATCAATTTTTTTCCACATTCAGAACATTTTATGAACTCGCTCATATTGTACCACCCTTTATTACGATGCTACTGCTGTTAGTGTAACTGCCGATGCTGCTGTAACTGTCCTGCCAAGGTCTGTAATATCTGCTGGAGTAATAACTATTGTGTCGTCATTTGCTGCTGTACCACCAACTGTAAGAACTGTGCTAAAAACACCATTTGTAAAATTAACTGTCGTTGCTGTTAATACTGCTGTCGTTGCTGCTCCTGTCTCAGTTGCTGCCAATGTTGTTGCATAATCAATTCCATCAAGCATTTTAACTGGCATTACAATTCCATCTACTGTTCTCTGAAGCTTAACTACAACGTCATAAGTTCCTACAAGAGCACTTGTAAGAACATCGTGATCTCCGAGTCCATCAATCGTAACTACCATTGTTATGTCACCACCAATAAGCGCCTGATAATCACGAACAAAACCAACTTCATTTGCAAGTCTGTGTGCGTTTTCTTTATTAATTTTTCCCATTTTTTCTCCTATTTATTCTTTCATTTGATATATTAATCTAATACTCATTACTTTCATTTTTATTGCTGAGTCTCCTTCGATATCAGCACCAATATTTACATACTCAATGTAAATATTCATGAGCTTTTGCCATTCCATTATTCCTCCTCCAATATCAACTTGATAAATAAAAGGAATTACTTTATCTTTTGAGAACAAAGGAATTATTTTGTCGCTTAGTCTACTTAAATTCATAAACTCATCGTCATTTCTCGTACAACAATGAATAGTAATTAGTGTATCGGCTACTGCGCCGTTTACAGTGTCTCCTATTTTAACAGAGCACCATTCAGTTAGGTCATCAGTTGACTCAGATCCAAAAAAGAATTTCACTGCGGGAGCATTCACTTTTAAGTATCTTTTTATTGACTTTCTAAACAGCAATGAAGACTGTGTTAAGTCAAGTTCCATTTTAGCCTCCTTCTATTGCCTCTGTCGTTTGCTCAAGCCAAGGAAGTAATACTTCATGAACAAATTCATTTGTCTCCTTACTTGTGTTTGAACCTATGTGCGCTGTAAACTCTTCTACAGCCATTATATACTCTCTTAAAGATGCGAACGCTTCACGGGAGAATGTCACATCTATTTCTATGTCTTTCACTCTTATTGCACTTTTTATTTTTGGATTCATCCATTGTCCTCCTTAATACCACTTTGATACTATTGAACTTACTGCTTTATCAATCACAACCTGAAACTCATTATCATAGAAGTCATTGAATGTTGGTGCAAAAACTGGCCTTGCTGGTTGGTTGTGCTTCTTGCCACCATATTCCATTTTCAAAGCATATTGTCCTATATTTGCACTATTTCTTGAGCTATACTGTTTAGGCATTATTCCAACTTCTGCTGAAAAGCCACTTCTTACAATTGATATTGCATTAACAAGATCTCCTGTTAAATTCCAATAGACTTTATTTGGGTAATGTTTATTTTTCCATTTTTTATATGTTTTATTATATTCCCACGTTGCATCTGCATATTTCTGAGAAAATATATTTCCTATAAGTAATACTTGATATGTCTGTGCTGAATTTGATATGATCTTTCTTCTCTGAAGTTTTATTTCTTTTTCTACTCTATTAAATGCGTTAATGAGCCTTGTTTTTCCAACAATCTCAAAAGTTGCCATTTAGTCACTCCTTGTTAATATGCAATAATCAATACCAGAGTAGAAACGTCTTTTTATTTTTCTAACATAAAGAACCTTTTCCCCTCCAAATACAGAAGAGTTTGTTAACACTGTTACTCTGTCTCCAAGCTCCACTTTTGATTTGTTTTGGATATACATCTCTTGTTTATCAGTTGTTACATCGCCATAATCTACATTTTCAACCTCTTCTCCATAAAAACCCTCTGTTACAAGACAATTAACGTTTGTGCAAACATTGTTCCATGATGTGATCATCTCAAGTGTAGTTTCGTCTTCTGTTGTTTCCTTCCTGTCTATTACTACTTGGGAGTTACATAGGTAGCAGATTCCAAGATTTCTTACAATATTTCCCTTAAATACATCAACATTTTTTACTGTTACTAAATATTTTGTATTTGTATCATTTCTTAATATTAAATCTCCAACATTTGCATTTGTATCTGCTTTAAAGAATGTTTTGTTAAAGTATTGAGCGATAAAGGGCTTCGTTGCTTGTGAATTCAGCTCAAACAGAGCATACTCAATTTTAGACAAGGTTGGATCTACTTGCATATCTTTATCTGGAACAATATTGTCTGTAATAATTTGTAGAGAAGATCCATGTCTTCTATTCATTCTCTCTATTAGACTTGCTCTTGACATATAACACTCCTTCTAAAATTTCATTAATATTCTTCAAATCCGCATATGGTATTCTAATTAATTTTATTTTATTATTTTTACAATACTTGGTTTTAATTTTATCATTTTTTTGTGTTTCTTTAAAATTATTTTTTGCATCATTTATGGATATGCCATTAAATCTAATAGGCTTGTAATGCTGTTCTCCATCAAACTCTATACATATATTGTAATCTGGCAAGTAAAAATCAAACGGTAAAGGTAAAATATGTCTGCAATCTTTAAACCTTTTTTGTGGCTCAAATTTAATGCTATTCTCTTTTAAATATTTTTCTGTATTTAATTCGCCTTTTGAAAAATTACACCTTGGGCATCCTCTACCATTTCTGTGATCATGAATAGACTGTTCAAATTCACTTTTACATTTTTTACAAATGATTTTTATTTTTTGATAAATTCCGTCATATTTTACAAAATTACTATAATCATATCTATCACCATGAATTTCTTCAAATTCTTTTAAGTATTTCTCATAGGATATTTTTTTTGAACATGTTTTGCATCCACTATCATTATTCATATGGTTGCTAATCGTCGACTGAAATTCTGTTTTGCATTTTTTACAAATTATTTTTATTTCTTGACCTATTCCCTCATATTTTGTAAAATCACTATAATCAAAATTATCTCCATGAGTAATCTCAAATCTTTTTAAACATTTTTCGCTGTTTAACATTCTGTAACATTTTGGACACCCCGTTTTTTGATTCATATGGTTATTAATTGTTGACTCAAATTTTGTTTTACATTTTTTACAAATTATTTTTATCCTTTGTTTGACTCCCTCATATTTTGTAAAATTACTATAATAGAAATTATTGCCGTGTATTTCTTTAAGTCTTTTCAAACATTCTTTAAAAGACCATCTTGCTTTTATGCTACTGCATTTTGAACACCCACTTCCTCCTTTGTGATTGCTAACTCTTTGAAAAAACCTGTGTCCGCAAGTGTTACAAATAATATCTATTTTTTGTGTCACATTTTTATATTCTGTAAAATTTGAATAATCAAACTTGTCTCCATGAATAGCTTCAAATTGTTTTAATGTTATTTCTCTTGTTAGTTTTTTTGTAGACATGTCAACTCCTTATTTTAAACAATTTTTGGCTATTAGGATGAAAGGTTCCATTACTTTTTAGACTTTCATATTCTGAGATTTTCATCTTATCTCCAATTGGGTATATAACCAGCGTATCTACATCATTCTCTATAGCAATCTCCAAAACCATTTCCCTTGCAAACGTAAATATTAAAGATCTAATAAGCATTGAAAAGTATTTATTTGTTTTCCATTTTCTTGAAGATTTGTCTCTAAAATATGTTTTTAGCTCAATAAAAGGCGTCTTTTTCTTAATCGAAATAAAGGCGTCTTCTAAATTACTATTCAATGTTCTCTTTTCTCTTCGTATATTTACTATTTCTATCCTTACCATATTAACTGCAATACTTGTTATCTTTAAAAGCTGTATATTAATATTTTCAATAGCAGAATCATATATTGTTGAAATAAAGCCTCTATCATAGTCCATATCATACTCAGAATCGATAGCTTCTTCAACACGAATAAGAGACTCTGCAAGCATTTCATGAAGTTCACTTTTTGCTTCTTTCATTTCTTTTTTAAGACTTCTTTCTATATTATTAAGCCCAATATTATAAATATAGGTTTTTGACCTTCGTTCTCTATTTATAATTATTGAAATATTACTTTCAAATGACTTAACCAATCTTTCAACTCTTATGTTTGTTACATTGAAAATCGACAAAATATCACTCGTATACATTTTAGCTCCTTT
>JQIA01002371.1_pt1 | contig 10083 bp, 9 predicted proteins | sample 811431 | NCBI WGS metagenome assembly JQIA01 (sample SAMN02998118, study PRJNA258478) | marine sediment metagenome | biome: marine; feature: seafloor; material: sediment; isolation source: oil-polluted sediment collected from 3 locations (0.5 km, 0.7 km and 0.9 km)... | place: USA: Gulf of Mexico ... | reverse complement strand
TTTTTCAGCGGTCGAAAAAATGTTGGGTTTCGCAAGGCTCTACACCAACCTACATTGTTCTTGAGTCTTTTATTATCATTAGTAATGGTTTGTTTGCCAATAAACGCGGAAAAGAAAAAACTTAGAATTATCACACTCTCTCCTCACTCGGTTGAGATGCTATATGCGATTGGTGCTGGTGATTCGATTATTGGGACCGTTGAATATTCCGACTTCCCAAAAGCGGCCTTAAAAATCCCCCGCATTGGTAACTATTCAGGTATTCAAATAGAAAAAGTGGTCGAATTAGAGCCTGATGTGATTGTTGCGTGGAAGAGTGGTAACAAGTCAACCGATCTTGAAAAATTGGAATCTTTAGGTTTAAATATGCATTACACTCATGCGACAAGTATTCCAGAAATAAGTAATGAAATCTTACGCTTAGGAAAACTAACTGGAAATGAGTCGCAGGCTCAAAGAGTCGTGAAAAAGCTTGTAAACCGCTATCTAAAAATAAAGAATACTTATGCTAATAAAACACCTGTCAGCGTCTTTTATCAACTATGGCATCAACCATTAAGAAGTGTCGGCGCTAACGGTTGGATAGCCTCTTTAATTAAGGATTGTGGTGGTTTAAACCTATTTAATACAGTAAAAAACGATTATCCAACGGTTTCTATGGAAACAATACTTGAAAAAAATCCTCAAGTGATTATCATACCGCACCATTCAGGCAATGAAGGTGCGAAACGTGAGATCTGGAATCAATGGAGTATGATTGATGCCGTTAAAACAAATCGCATATTTACCCTTAATGGTGATCTATTGCATCGATTTACGCCTAGAGCAGTCGATGGATTAGAACAGCTTTGCCAAAGGATTGACGAAGCACGCAAGTAATTACTTTGATTTTTATAGATTAAAGTAAAGGAAAGTATTGATACGGATATCAAAACAATCGAGTGATCTGAGCTAAGTTGAGTTTTGACTTAGGTAATTAGATATTCGGGAAGTTGGTGAAATTCCAACACTGCCCCCGCAACGGTGATGTTTCATTGGTTGAGTTTGTTTTCAAAATTAACTCAGTTCAATAGAAAATAAGTCCGGAGACCGGCTCGGTTGACAATTTGGTGGTAAGAGCACAGATTTTACTAAAATGTATCTTGCCAATTATTAATCAGACGCGGCGGGCGTCAAAATATCATTTACTTGAGCTAGTTCGATACTAGTAGGGTAAATGAGAGGTCACAAACAATGAAAAACCGATCTAAATTTTATGGTTTAGCAAAACCAATCTCTCTTCTTTTCGTTTTATCTTTTAGCAATAGCATCTTTGCAGAAGAATTAAAAAATAATGACGAAAACATTCTTGTCATTACAGCTAATCGTACAGAACAAAACATCAATGATACTTTGGCGGCAGTAGAAATAATTACTCGCGAAGATATCGAAAAAATTCAACCTGAATCTATAACCGATCTATTAACCAGCATTGCTGGTTTAGATTTAGTTCACAATGGTGGAGCAGGTCAATCATCTTCATTATTTACTCGCGGTACAAATTCCGATCATACGCTTGTTTTAATTGACGGTGTGAGAGTAGGTTCCGCAACTTTAGGTAATAAATCATTTTCATCTATACCGGTTGCACAAATTGAGAGAATCGAAATCGTCAAAGGCCCGCGTGCTTCGTTATGGGGAAGTGATGCATTAGGTGGTGTGATTCAAATTTTCACACGCCGTTTATCAACGGGTGAATATACAGTTGAAGCAACCACGGGCTCTGACGACTTTGTTTCTAGTTCTGTTGTTTTTGGTTTTGGTAGTGAAAAAATAGCTAACACTGTGACCTTAAGTTATGAAGATAGTAAAGGATATGATGTAGCGACTGGTACTGAAACTGATGATGACGGTTATGATCGTATTTCAGCAGCGATCAGAGGTGACTATTCACTTTCTGACGCCACTCAACTTGATTGGGTGTTCCAATATGATACCGGTTCAAATGAATTTGATAATGCATTTGGTGCCAATATTAATGACTACACCAATCACCTTTGGAACATACGTTACACTTATACCGTTGATCAGTGGTTAACTCAATTTAGTGTGAAGCAAAACAGAGATCACACTCTTTCTTATGGGAACGGAACCGATAAAGGCGCAGGCTCTGTTTTTGAAACTCGCCGTGATCAAATTAATGTTTTAACTCAATATAAAATAAATGATGAAATTAGTGTGACTGGCGGTGTAGATCACTTTGTCGATAATGTTGAAAGAAGTAATGTGGTTTCATTTGATTTTGGTTTAGGTCAAAATGTATCACGCCCATTCGCGGTAACTGAACGTGCATCAGACGCGGTTTATTTATCGAGTGTCATGAAGTTTGATAAAATAATTGGTGAAATTTCTGCGCGTTATGATGATGTGGAAGACGTTGATACTAACAAAACGTTTAATGTTAGTGCGGGTTATAAAATCACTGACAATGTTACGCTTGCAATGAGTCGCTCAAAAGGATTTAAAGCGCCCTCATTTAATGATCTATATTTCCCTGGTTTTGGTAATGATCAATTAGTGAGTGAAGAGTCTTATAATCGAGAATTTTTAGTTCGAGGTCATTGGGATGGTCATTCAGCACTATTAGTCAATTTTGAAAACAAAGTGAACAAGTTGATTGCTTTTAGATTCGATCCTGTTTTAGGTTTTAGACCGTTTAACGTTGATAAAGCCGATTTAAGTGGCTATGAGTTTGTTTACAAATATAGTCATGGAAAACTAGCTCATAAATTATCAGCAACCTATGTTGATGCGCTTGATGTTAGTGTTGATTCATTTACTGGTATTACGGCAAATGAGCAGTTACTTCGCCGGGCTAAAGAGCTATATGGTTACGAGTTGACGGCAAGCCTTGGCGATTTTTCGTTTTTTACTCAATTCAATTATAAAGGAAAGAGAAGAGATAATGATTTTTCTTCGTTCCCTTCAACCCCGGTTTATTTAGATAGTTTTGTGCAAGTAAACCTAGGTGCAACTTATAAAGTTTCTGAGAAATTAAATTTTAAATTTAAAGTGAGTGATTTTACAGAGGCCGATGGAGCAACTATATTTACTTACAATGCGCCAGGACGCCAAATATTTGTAACTTTTCAGTATCGTAATTTTTAATTAATTTGATTTTCAAATGACTGAGGTTGCGTAATAGATTGCAACTTCAGTCATTTTTAGTTTTATGTTACTCCTCTCATTTCCTATTTTGATAGTTTCCTACTTAGCCGTAGGATTAGATCACATATTCTCAGAAGTGAAACGTTTCCATCCTTTAATCGGTTTTGGCAATATAGCGTCTTTCTTAGAAAGAAAATTACGACCAAATTTAATCATGTTTGAAAAAAAGACTACCCAAAGAATGATCGGATTTATGGCGTGGAGCGTATCGGTTTTTCCTTTCGTCTTATTCTCTTTTTATCTACAAGAATACCTATTAACGATAAATCAATTTCTTATCGTTAAACTTTTAGATATATTGGTACTTTATTTTGCCTTGGGGAATTCTAGTTTGTCCCTTCATGCTATGAATATTTATAGACCATTAAGTGAACAAACACCCGATTCTCTTGTTGAAGCTAGAAAGCAAGTCTCAATGATGGTCAGCAGAGAAACAAAAAATTTAGATGAGAATGAAATCTCAAGAGCGACCGTAGAATCTGTTTTAGAAAATGGGCACGATGCAGTGTTAGCTTCTCTTTTTTGGTATGCTATTGGTGGCGCACCTTTAGTGATTTTGCATAGACTTGCAAATACACTAGATGCGATGTGGGGTTACAAAAATGAACGATATTTGCATTTCGGTTGGTTTTCAGCACGAATGGATGATTGTTTAGGTTGGCCTTCGGCAAAAATCACTAGCTTCCTTTACGCGCTTCAAGGTTTATTCAAAAGTCGATTTAATAAAGCGATATATAATTCCATTAAGCAAGCTCCAAAATATAAAAGCCTAAACGGTGGTTGGGTTATGGCATCTGGTGCAAGTGTACTCAATATTTCTCTTGGCGGTTCTTCAGTTTATGATGATAAATTGCTAAATAGTGTCGTTTTAGGTCAGGGGAAACAAGCAGACTCTTCGAGTATATTAAAAAGCATTCGATTAGTTTCCAATGCAGTTTGGATATGGCTTGGTATAATTCTAATAATTAACGTCTTAATATTTGCATTGGAACAATAAATTGAATGAACGTTTAAGCCACGGCGGAGAACTAGAAAAATTCTCGAATCAATATGGAATTGCTGTTGATCAATGGTTAGATCTCTCGACAGGTATTAGTCCGTATTGTTATCCAATTCCTTCGGTACCAATAAGGATTTGGCAACGACTTCCAGAGCAAACTGATGCTTTTAGACAGGCGGTTACGGATTATTATAAAATTAGCAATTGGCTCGCTTGCTCAGGAACTCAAAGCGCGATCCAGGTTCTACCCAAACTATGGTTTAACAAATGTAATAAGCCCAGTCAGATATGGCTACCCAGAGTTGGGTATAAAGAACATGAACACGCTTGGCGGTCATATTTAAACTCAGTAATTCAATATGAAAACTTACCCGAGGCGAATGATTTAACCCAAAACTGTGTAGTTGTTGTGATTAATCCAAATAATCCTACTGGCCAAGTTTATCAAAAACAAGTCTTACTGAATTTGGCTAATAATTTGAAAGAAAAAAATGGCTTATTGGTTATTGATGAGGCGTTTATTGACTGTGAGCAGGAAGAAATTTTTTTTAAGCAGGCAGATGATTTTACTAATCTCATTATCTTGCGCTCAATGGGAAAGTTCTTTGGATTAGCGGGATTGAGAGTTGGTTTTGTATTATCGAATCAAGAATGGTTAAGTGATTTTGAAAACGTGCTAGGTATTTGGTCTGTAACTGGCCCGAGCCTCTACATTGCAGAACGAGCGCTAAAAGACGTTGAATGGCAAAAGATGCAAAAACAGAGGCTATTTGAGCAAGGTAATAAGTTAACTCTATTGTTGAAAGACATTTTTGATACCAATGTAAATGGCACATCTTTATTTAAGTCTTTTAAATCAAAATGTGCCGTCGATATTCATCACCAACTCTGCAAACATGGGGTTTTGGTTCGTTTATGTGATGAAAAAGACCGATTGAGATTTGGTATTCCAGACAATGCTGGATTTGAAAGAATTTCTTCTATAATGAGTAAATTGAAACAGTCGTTTTAAGCTTCAGATTGTGTGAAAGCACATAAATCAGTATCATAGAGCTAATAATCAGTTTCGACAGACTAATTACAAAGTAGTCTGTCAGATTTTAAGATCGCCCAAGTTTAAGAACACTACTATTAGGATTAATCATTTATGTCAAAATTTTTCTTTGATGGCAAAGCCAGCAATAACAATGCACGTGGACAAGGTAAAGTCGGAGGTGGCAAAAAATCAAGCCGCTTGGGAAGTAAAAGCTTACCTGCAGAAATTAGCGTTCAGTCGGAAACAAAACAATCAGAAGTAGAAGCTATTTTAAGTGAGAACAAATGGTTTGGGAATGTGGTGGTTGATACTGATAATGATGAGAACCTTAAAGATCTAGAGTTTTTACAAAATCAGAGTGTTGTTTCAGTCACAACTAATAGTATAGGGAGGAATGATCCTTGCTCTTGTGGCAGCGGTAAAAAATTCAAAAAATGTTGCGCAGTTTAGTCGTTTTATATAAATATCTAACCCTTCTCAATAGCTAATAAAATATTGAATAAATCACTTAATAAAGAGAAAAATAATGCCAAGAGCAAGTGAACTAAAACGCGGTGTAGCGGTTGAATATAATGGTAAATTATTGCTGGTAAAACTTGTTGAAGTGCATAGTCCTAGTGCTCGAGGTGCTGCGACTTTGTATAAAACACGTTTTGCAGAAATCGGTACTGGTAGTAAAGTTGAGCATACATTCAAAGGTGATGATATGTTAACCGCTATTGATTTAAATCGCAGAGATGTTAGTTTTTCCTACATTGATGGTGATGATTATATCTTTATGGATAATGAGGATTATAGTCAGCATGCGTTTAGGTTAACTGATATCGAAGATGAACTTCTATTTATTAACGAAGATACAAAAGGTTTAGTCGTGCTAGAAGTGGATGACAAAGCGATTGGCGTAGAATTACCTCAATCCGTCGAAATGGTCATTACGGAAACAGACCCGTCTATTAAAGGTGCATCAGCGGCTTCAAGAACTAAACCTGCTCGATTTGAAACGGGGTTAACTATTCAAGTACCTGAATATATTTCTAATGGTGAAAAAGTCAAAATAAACACAAGTGACAGAAAATTTATGGGACGGGCTGATTCGTAATGCTTTTAGGGAATCGAAAAATCTTAAATAAAGAACGACTTTCAATTATTGATAGCTTACAAACCATTGAAGTTTCTGAAGATGCGATCACTATTTTGGATAACACTAAAGATTATAAAAAACACCTTTTGGCTCATATAAACTCCGCGAAAAAACGGATTTATATTACGGCACTCTATTTACAGGATGATGAGGCGGGACAAGAAATTTTAACCGCTTTATACGAGGCAAAACAGCGTAACCCTAAACTCGATGTGAAACTATTTGTTGATTTTTTAAGAGCCCAGAGAGGTTTGATGGGGCATGCCAAAAGTGAAGGTAATGTACGACTATATCGAGAGTACGATAGAAAGTATGAGTACAAAATTGATATTTATGGTGTTCCAGTTAAAAGTAAAGAATTTTTGGGAGTACTCCATTTAAAAGGCTTTGTGTTTGATAATACTGTTTTTTATAGTGGTGCGAGTATTAATAATATTTATTTGCAGCAACAAAATCGCTATCGTTATGATCGATACCAAATGATAGAATCAAAAAGTCTCGCTGATTCATTCGTTCGATTTTTAAGAAATAATTTTTTACCTAGTGATGCAGTTCAGTCGCTCACTAGTGATGATATCCCAAAAGTTAAGGGGTTAAAAAAGGCGATAACAAACCTGAAAAAAGGACTTAGAAAGTCAGGGTATTACTTTAAGGCGGATGAAGTCAATGAAAAGAGCGACAGTATTCTATTAACACCCATGCTAGGGTTTGGCGCTAGAAAAAATGTGCTTAACAAAACGATTCATCAGCTAATTAAACAGACTGAGAATCAAGTTGTAATATTTACGCCTTATTTTAACTTTCCATCAAAAATTCATTCGGCTATTCGTCGATTACTTAAACAAGGAAAGAAGGTTCAAATTATTGTGGGAGATAAAACAGCAAATGACTTTTACATTTCTGAAAATGAAGACTTTAATAAAATCGGAATTCTGCCCTATCTTTATGAAGTTAGTCTAAGACGCTTTGTAAAAGCCAACCAAAAATATATTGATCAAAAACTACTCGATGTTTGTTTATGGTTAGATGAGGGGAATAGCTTTCATTTGAAAGGTATTAACTCTGACCAAAAAAATTACTTATTGACAGGACACAATATTAATCCTCGTGCGTGGCGATTAGATATTGAAAATGGCATTTTAATTCAAGATCCCAAGCAAAAACTTTTAGCGAAGTTTGACCATGAACTGCAACAAATATTACAAAATACTAGCCGAGTTAATCACTTTGATGAAATCGAGTTACCTAAAGATTACCGACCAGAAGCTAGGAAATTACTAAAACTAGCAAAGCGCGCTAAGTTAGATAGTATCTTGAATCGACTTTTATAATAGAAATGGTTTTTAGTTATCACAACAATAATAAGGAAAATAAAATGAGAAATACTAACGAAAAATACGGCAAGGTCGCTATCATTATCCATTGGGTAATGGCTTTGATGATAATCGCTCTAGTTTTTATAGGGTTTAGCTTAGATGATATTGAAAAACCACTTAAATTTACTATTATTGGACTGCATAAAGCAACGGGTACTTTAGTCTTAATTTTAGGATTGTTCCGTTGGTATTGGATGATTAGTAATGATTCCCCTGCACCTGTAGAAGGAATGTCTAAAGCTGAAATTGGTATCAGTCATGCAACAAAATGGATTCTGATGCTAGCGCTGATCGGTATGCCAATGTCTGGCATTATCATGTCGATGTTCGCCGGTCATGGAATTGATATGTATGGTTTATTTGAAATTACACCTTTGTTGGAAAAGAACATTCCTAATGCAAAGTTTTTTGGTTCATTACATGAGCTTGGTGCTTATGCTATCTCTGTTGTTATTGGGCTACATGTTTTAGCAGCGTTGAAACACCATTTTATTAACAAAGATAATGTACTTAGTAGAATGCTTGGTCGATAATGGTTAGTACTCGATTCAAATTTTGACTCCCTGTAAATAGCTCAGGGCAATTAGCTTAACAAACGCTGTAATTAAGGAGGAGTTATTAATAATTTAATTAAAGAGTCTGCGTCTAGGTCGACCCCTTACTTAGTTTCAGCGGCTGCACTTGTTATTGTGATTGCAGGAATGAAAGAAGCTGCGCCAATTTTAGCTCAGTTTTTTTTGGCCATGTTTATTGCGGTTGTTTGTATTCCCCCGATTAACTGGCTTGTATCAAAAAAGCTACCGGAAGGCATTTCTATTGCTTTAGTCTTGATCATGATGTTATCTTTCTTAGGTTTTATCGGATATTTGGTTGGTGATTCGATTCAGTCTTTTAGCGCTAATAAAGCACATTACTCAGCTAAATTAGAAGAAAACTTGGGCGGATTATTTGTTTGGCTAAGTGGTTTTGGCATTTCTTTAGAAGGATTAAAACTAGCGAGCTTAATCGATGAATATGGATTAGCTTTAGTTAGTCGAGTAGTTGGTGGGCTTAATGTGATCTTTCAACAGTTTTTTGTGATCTTTTTAAGTGTTATTTTTATATTGGCTGAAATGTCTAATTTTCCTGAAAAATTTGCAAAAGCATTTTCAGATAGCCAAGAAAAAATGATTCATATCAATCGAATTTTAGCCAAAATAAGGCATTATCTAGCGATAAAAACGGCAGCGAGTTTGCTAACTGGTTTTATTGTTTCTATTTCTTTATATTTTATAGGGGTTGATTATCCGTTTCTTTGGGGCATGTTAGCTTTCTTGCTTAACTATATACCTAATATTGGATCGATAATTGCCTCAATACCACCGTTAATGCTAGCCTTTATTCAAATTGGTCCGAGCGCAGTTTTATGGACAGGATTAACCTTTGTTTTTGCCAATACCATTGTTGGAAATGTATTAGAGCCAAGGTTTATGGGGAAAATGCTAGGACTATCAACGTTTGTGGTTTTTCTATCCTTGATTTTTTGGGGCTGGATCTTTGGATCAGTCGGTATGTTTCTATCGGTGCCATTAACCATGACGATTAAAATCATATTAGAAACAAACGATAAAACGCTTTGGATGGCAATTATGCTTGGACCTGATATAGAAACTGAAGAGCAGGATGAAGGAAAAGCACACGAAGTATTAGAACACGATATAAAATAGTAGAGAGAACAGTGAACTAGAAGAATTATGTAACGCCTAATAATATTTGTTACATTTGATTAAATATAAAGTGATTTTTTTTAGTATGATTAACACTCGTTGGTTAGTTTTACTATTGGGGATTACTATGAAACAACTTTTAAATCATGTTCGAGTACAAGCATTTAAAAAAAGAGTATCTAAAGCCTTTTATCAAGTTTTTGACAATCCGGTTGGGCGACCTGCTAAAAAAGCGTTAATCACCGTTGTTGGCGTATTCATTACCTTACTGGGTGTCATATTAATTGTACTTCCCGGACCTGCTTCATTATTTATCCCGATTGGTTTAGCTATACTAGCGTTAGAATACCCTATTGCCAGAATTTGGTTACGAAAGTTCCAAAGAGTCTTGACTGCTTCTGCGAAAAAGGCCGATCAAATGATTGATAAGCTTTTTAAAAGAAGAGTAAGACAATAAATTAGGTGCAATTCGATACCTTCTGGAATGAAGTGCTAATGTTTGCAACATATTATTTGTAACTAACTGACCCTAATGCCTTCTAATAAAAGCAAACATTAATAACGTGTGTTCATTAACCTAACAGTGTTACTCATGAAATTTTGTTTATAGGCTTTCA
>JQIA01002369.1_pt1 | contig 10089 bp, 6 predicted proteins | sample 811431 | NCBI WGS metagenome assembly JQIA01 (sample SAMN02998118, study PRJNA258478) | marine sediment metagenome | biome: marine; feature: seafloor; material: sediment; isolation source: oil-polluted sediment collected from 3 locations (0.5 km, 0.7 km and 0.9 km)... | place: USA: Gulf of Mexico ... | reverse complement strand
ACGTGCTTATCATGATGAAAGGCATAAACAATTCCCAGCATGAAACAACTTGCATGCAAATAGGTAAGAAAATCCTGTAGTGGAATAGAGACATAATTAAATAGGAAATTAAGCGATACGGACAAAAAACTAAAAAAAATTAAGGCCAAGATTAAACCACCTAAAAAATTCCCAAATTTGTTCATCGTTTGGTTTCTGCTAAAAATAAAAATTAATGATAACAGATGTTATCTAATTTCTTTATAGAGAAAACAGAGAAAAGCCAATTAGTGAGTAATTAGTTTCAACCACTAAATATAAAGAGTTCTTTTTTGGTATTAAGCCACCCAATCGAATCTTATAAACAGAACCAGCTTATGGCTAGTAAAATGCTAACTAATGACAAAAAAACTAATTTAATATTAGCAATTTAAAATAGGCTAAATAAAAATGAAGAATATTATATAGATACAAGCACAAGATGTCAACAATTAAAAATTTTAATATTATTGAGGATTTATTTATTGATTTTTATTGTTATTTTCTTAAATAATAAAAATGTATAAATTTTAATCTCACATTGACAGAATAATAAAAAAACAACCTAATGTATGTATATGTTTTTAAATATAAATTTAAATATATATGTGACATTCTGTCATTTTTTCGGATTACAAATATTAATCCATGGCATCATATAAGGTAATGTTTGATGCTAAAATTGTGACAGGATTCGTATTATATGCTATCTTGCGGTGGCACAATTCTATGGGCAAAAATAAAACCCATGACAGAATTTGTCATACAAAAAATAAATTTTAAAAAAGAGAGAGGATTCATAAATGAGAAAAGCACTACTTGCTGCTGCGGTTTTTACCGCATTTATCGCACAAGCCGAGATAGTCAAGCCACTGTTCATTGACAATGAACTTGGTGTTGACACTACTCTGGACTATACACTACTTGAAGGGATGGGACCTTGGGATGATAGAAACTATCAATTAACCAAGAACGACATAGAAATATTACCACTTAATGATCAATACCTGGCTAATGTCCCTCTGTTTTTTAAAATTCAATACAGAAAACAGCACCCAGAAACAGGAATGCATTACCCAAGATCGCTATATCAAAACTTTAATGGTAACTATGGTGGCCTATTAGTAGATGGTATTTGGTACAAATCAGAATTAGGCCTTGGCAATGTTAAGGATGAAACTTATGGTAAAATTCCTGAAAATTTAGTAACAAGAGCAGCCTCAAACGAAGTTGCACTCGAAGCTGGTGTTTCAGGCGATGAATCAGCCATTGAATGTAACCCTACCAATAAAAACAATTGTGTAGCTGGGACTAACACTCAAAATGGTCAAACCATGTACTACTCTAGTGATGCTGGTGCCTCTTGGACAAAATCGCAAACAAACCCTGGCAGTAGCTGTTGTGATCCAACCGTTGACTGGTCTTCAGATGGGTCGCGTGTCTATCAAGGTGACTTAAAACGTTCTGGCTCTTCTATTGGTGTACGCTGGTCTGTTTCAACTGACCAAGGACACACTTGGGGACCGATGCAAGATATTACTACAAGTGGTAGTGACAAAGAATTTATCCATGTAGATAGATCCCCTTCTTCTTCATACCAAGACAATATATATATGACTTGGCACGATGGCAATGTTTTACAATTTGCCCGTTCAACTGATTTTGGTGGTTCATTTTCAAACCCTATTTCATTTACTTCTGAACCCCGTGGCATTGGTAGTGATATAACTTCTGATAGTGCTGGTAATGTTTATTACTTTTATCCTTCAACCTCTTCTTCAAGTGGCATTAGAATGCTGAAATCTACCAATGGCGGTGCTTCATTCGCGGCCAGTACAAGAGTTGCTGTATTAAATGGTAGTTTTGATTTAGCTATTCCTGCGATGGAAACAAGAAGAGCCTTTATTTATACTTCTGCCGATGTTGATAGAAACAATGACACAATCTATGTAGCATGGACTGACGAAGAAAATGACAGCGCTGGTGGAAACACAGCTTCTTCCAATCATGCTTGGATTAACGTTTCTAAATCAACCAATGGCGGTTCAAGCTGGACATCATGTGCCATTCCACACGATACCAGTGATTCAATTGCTGCAGGCAATGCTCAAGACAGATTTCATCCTTGGATTAAAGTTGGAGACGATAGCACGATTCATATTGGTTATTATGATACACGCCATTCTAACAATAGAACCGGTGTAGATTTCTATTATTCAACCTCAACTGATGCCTGTTCTTCTTGGACAGAAACCAGATTCTCTACTCAAACTTCATCAAACTTAACAGATGGTCAAGAATGGGGTGACTACAATGGATTATCTGTAGTATTAGATAAGATTGCAATGACATGGACAGATAACCGATCAGGTAAAGCTACTTTTGTTGGTGTTGACACCATCAGTGGTGGTTCTGGCAACGCCAATCCAACAGCATCATTTACTTCTAATTGTTCAGGGTTCACATGTAGCTTTAATGCATCTGCAAGTAATGACAGCGATGGTTCGATTTCTGGTTATTCTTGGTCATTTGGTGGCTCAGGTGTAACGGCATCGAATAACTTTGGAAGTTACGGCACTTATTCAGTCACATTGACTGTTACTGATGATTTAGGTGCGACAGGCTCATCAACTCAATCCGTTTCATTAGCAGATCCAAATGCATCTATTTTAACAAACGGCGTGGCTAAAACTGGTTTAGCTGGTGCGAAGGATAGTCAAACTAATTTCACTATGAGTGTTCCAGCAGGTGCAACAGACTTGACATTTAACATGAGTGGCGGAACTGGAGATGCTGATTTATATGTAAGATATGGTTCTGCTCCAACTCTTTCGACTTATGATTGTCGTCCATATGTGGGTGGCAATACAGAAAATTGTCCAGTAGCTACGGCTCAAGCAGGCACTTACCATGTTATGATTGTTGCCTATTCTGCTTATACAGGTGTTAGTTTAACAGGTAGCTATACAGGAGCAGTAGCAAACATTGCACCCACAGCATCATTTACTTCAAGCTGTACTGACTTAGCTTGTAGCTTTAATGCATCAGGAAGCTCAGACAGTGATGGCAGCATTTCGAGTTATTCATGGTCATTTGGCGGATCGGGTGTCAATGCATCTAATACATTTGCCAGTGCAGGAACATACTCTGTTACATTGACAGTCACTGATAATGATGGTGCTTCAGATACGGCTACTAGTTCAGTAACTGTTACAGCTCCTCCAGTTAATGTGGCTCCAAATGCTTCGTTCACTTCAAACTGTACAGATCTATCTTGTAGTTTTAATGCATCAGGATCTTCTGATAGTGATGGCAGCATTTCTAGCTACTCATGGTCATTTGGTGGCTCAGGTGTAAACGCTTCGAATACATATGGTAGTGCTGGTACTTATTCAGTAACATTAACAGTCACTGATAATGATGGCGCAACTGATACCGCTACTAGTTCGGTCACTGTGAACGATCCACCTCCACCAACAGGAAATGTTTTAGTCAATGGTGTAACAAGAACGGGTTTAGCAGCAACTAAGAACAATTCAGTAGAATACACAATGGAAGTCCCAGCTGGCGCCACTAATTTAACATTCGAAATGAGTGGTGGATCAGGTGATGCAGATTTGTATGTTAAGTTTGGTAGCGCACCAACAACCTCATCCTATGATTGTCGTCCTTATGCTGGAGGCAATACTGAAAGCTGCCCAGTATCAAATGCTCAGACAGGAACATACTATGTGATGGTTAGGGCTTATGCAACATTTAGTGGTGTTAGCTTAACCGGTAGCTATTCAGCTGGTGGCGGTGGTCAACAATCACTATTCTCTAGCACTACAAATGTGAATATTCCTGACAACAACACTACTGGAGCTACAAGCAACATGACAGTTACCAGATCTGGTGATGCAGGCAATATTAAAATCACATACAGTATTGTTCACACATATAGAGGCGATTTGAAAATTGAAATTATTGCTCCTAATGGTGCAACAGCTGTGTTAAGAGAACCATCTGGTGGTGGCACTAACAATATTAATGATTCCAATACAATTAATGCAGGCACAACTCCTGCCAATGGTACTTGGGGACTTAAAGTTATTGATAATGCTGGCGCAGATACTGGTTATATCGATTCATGGAGTATTGAGTTTTTATAAACTGAATTCATAAAATGAAAATTAAAAAGCCCAATTTATTCGGGCTTTTTTTATGAATAACATTTTCATAACCTGTGTAAGGGCTTAATATGGTATATCACTCACAGGAATTCATAACATGATTGAACTGACAGAAATAATTAAAGCCAGTAAAAATGTTTATCATTACTTACAACCAACACCACTTAGACATTACCCAACTTTATCAGATCAAGTAGAAGCTGAGGTTTGGCTTAAACATGAAAACCATAACCCAACTTGCGCTTTTAAAATTCGTGGTGGGTTTAACTGTGTTGCATCATTGTCTAAAAAGCAAAAACAAGCAGGAATTTATACCGCATCAACAGGTAACCATGGCCAATCTATTGCATTAGCAGCACAGACTCATGGTATCAAAGCCAATATCTATGTCCCCAATGGAGCGAACCAAGATAAAGTTCAATCCATGCAATCCATGGGGGCAATAGTTGAACATTATGGCAATAACTTTGATGATGCCCGTGCTGGAGCCTTAATGGCAAGTGATTCAGTCGGTGGTGTTTTTGTTGGGCCGACAGATGATGTATTAATAGCTGGTGTTGGTAGTTATACCCTTGAAATAATGAATGACTTGCCGGATGTTGATGTCATTATTGTGCCAGTTGGTGCTGGAAGTGGAGCCTGTGCGACTTCTATTGTTGCAAAAACCATGAATCCAAAAATAAAAGTAATAGGTGTACAATCAGCCCAAGCCCCTGCACAACAATTGAGTTGGAAAAATCAACAAATGATCGAAGCAGAAAACACCACCATCGCCGAAGGCATGGCAACAGGAGTACCATTTGCAAATACCCAAGAAATCATGCACAAATATTTAGATGATTTTATCTTAGTGGATGATAAGGACATAAAAAAGGCCACAAAAACGTTAATCCAAGCATCGCATAACTTAATTGAAGAGGCCTCAGCAGCGACTTTTGCCGCAGCTTTACAAATCAAGTCACAACTAAAAGATAAGAAAGTGGTATTAATTATGAGCGGTGGTAACATATCAATGCACAACCTAGCACAATTATTTTGTCCATAATCCTATTGACCCTATAAATAAGTTCTTCTATAATCATTGCACATCACTCAGGATTAATAAAAATGTCACATAATATCTATCCCGTCACCAAGCAGCTTGCTGAAAGCGCCATTGTTGATAAAGAACTGTACCAACAGTTGTACAAGCGTTCGATTGAATCTAATGCAGATTTTTGGGCTGAACAAGCGTTACGATTAGACTGGATAAAACCCTTTACAAAAGTACATGAATCACATTGGAGTGATTCAGAGGTATCCATCAAATGGTTTGAAGATGGGATAATTAATGTCTCCTACAATTGCATCGACAGACATTTACATGATAAAGCCAGCCAGACAGCGATTATCTGGGAAGGCGATAATCCTGATCAATTTTTATACATCAGTTACCAACAATTGCACGATGAAGTCTGTCAATTTGCCAATACTTTAAAATCATTGGGTGTAAAAAAGGGTGATAGAGTCACTTTGTATATGCCGATGATTCCTGAGGCTGCTTTTGCCATGCTTGCCTGTGCACGAATTGGCGCCATTCATTCGGTGGTATTTGGCGGTTTTTCAGCAGAAGCTTTGGCAGGACGTATTGATGATTGTAATTCACAGTTTATTATAACCGCTGATGAAGGCATTCGTGGGGGCAAGAAAATTCCACTTAAAGCCACCGTTGATAAAGCCATAGAATTGTGTTCGATTGACATTAAACACTCAATAGTCATAAAATACACTGATAGTGATGTGGACTGGAACAAGACAGTTGATATAGATTATTTAGCTCTCAAGCAAGAGATGCCAACGACCTGCGAATGTGAACCCATGAATGCAGAAGACCCTCTATTCATTCTTTATACTTCAGGCTCAACTGGCAAGCCAAAAGGCGTGTTACATACCACTGCAGGTTATATTTTATATGCCTGCTTCACCCACGAAATGGTTTTTGATTATGAGGAAGATGAAGTTTACTGGTGTACAGCAGATGTGGGCTGGATTACTGGTCATTCTTATGTTGTTTATGGACCCTTAGCAAATGGCGCAACAACATTAATGTTTGAAGGAGTCCCTAATTATCCAGATGCTTCTCGTATCTGGCAAGTCTGCGATAAACACAACGTTAATATTTGTTATACTGCACCGACAGCCATTCGAGCCTTGATGCGTGAAGGCGATGAACCGGTTAAAAAAACCAGCAGGGAAAGTTTAAGAATTCTCGGGTCAGTCGGAGAACCTATCAATCCCGAGGCATGGGAATGGTATTATCATGTGGTTGGTGGTGGACGTTGTCCCATTGTTGATACGTGGTGGCAAACAGAAACTGGTGGTATTATGATAACACCACTTGCTGGTGTTACCGATTTGAAACCAGGTGCTGCTAGCATGCCCTTTTTCGGTATTGAGTTGGCGCTATTAGATGCAGATGGAAATGAATTAAAGGGCAACAGTCAAAGTGGTTTTCTGGTGATTAAGAATTCATGGCCAGGGCAAGCCCGTAGTTTATATGGCAATCACGAAAGGTTTATTGAAACTTATTATTCTCAACATTCAGGTTATTATTTCACTGGAGATGGTGCACGCAGAGATGAAGATGGTTATTATTGGATAACAGGACGTGTCGATGATGTTATTAATGTTTCAGGCCACCGCATGGGAACTGCAGAAGTTGAAAGCGCTTTAGTTGAACACGAATTGGTAGCCGAAGCGGCTGTAGTTGGCATTCCTCATGAAATAAAAGGCCAAGGTATTTATGCCTTCGTCACTTTAATTTCCGGCAGTGAACCCAGCGAACAATTGAGACAAGACTTGTTTCTACTGGTCAGAAAAACTATAGGTCCGATAGCTAAGCCAGACGCGATTCAATTTACCCAAGTATTGCCCAAAACTCGATCTGGCAAAATCATGCGCAGAATTCTGCGAAAGATATCAACTGGTGATATTCATGACTTAGGCGACACCTCTACATTGGCCGAGCCTGCTGTTGTAGATTCAATAATCAAGGGAAGAATTATTGTATAAAATACTTGAGGTATCAGTATTCCTAAATTCCAGTTCTTGACTTTGCACAGTAATGCCTGCGATAATCAAATATTATTCATTTAGATTGATGACATGTCAAAAAAGCACATTGTAATAGTGGAAGATGAACCCAGTATATTGGCCAATTATCAGGCTGCATTACAAAGACAAGGATACACCACTCAAGGCTATGAAGAATTGTTTCAAGCAAAAAAAGCTTTGAGCCAAACTATTCCTGATTTGGTTATTATTGATGTGGGTTTAGGAGATCAACCAGATGGAGGTTTTGAATTGTGCCGTTTTTTACGGTCTCAATCAGAAACTTTACCTATTTTGTTTCTCACCGCAAGAGACAATGAATTTGATATGGTCTCAGGCTTGCGCTTGGGTGCTGATGATTACCTAAGCAAGGACATATCATTACCACATTTACTGGCAAGAGTAGCCGCCTTGTTTAGACGCCAAGATTTGTCCACAAATAACTTAAATGACAATATTATTGCTCAAGGTAATCTAAAGATTCTCACCGATAATTTACAAATATATTGGAGGGATCAAGCCGTAGATTTAACTGTAACAGAGTTCTGGATGATAGTCTCACTGGCACGACACAAAGGCCATGTTAAAACCCGTGATCAATTAATGAGTGATGCCAATGTTTATGTTGATGAATCAACCATCACATCACATATCAAACGCATTCGTAGAAAATTTACACTGATTGATTCAGACTTTAATTGTATCGACACGGTACACGGCATGGGTTATCGCTGGAAAGCATAGATGCGCTTAAAATATCAATTGTTGTTATTGGGTTTGTTGAGCTTATTATTTCCAATAACGGGTTGGCTTGCCTTAAAAAGCGTTGATAAAGAGTTTCGCCTCAATATAGAGCAAGCCTCAAAAAATACTTTGCTGTCTCTTAAAGCCTCTGTTCAAGAAATCCTACAAAACAGTGACGAGTTAGAGTTCGATGGCTTTGTGCCCATCAAAATAAATGAGATTCTATTCGATGGTGCCAATACCGAATGGAAACTAGCCACTGCTTATCATTACAACAACCAGTCTGATGAAATGTCAATTAAAGTAGCCTATGATTCAGATGGTCTTTCGTTATTCATTCAAAGCAATGATGCAACCAATAGCAGCGACTCATTGGAGGCCGGCAAAAACGATCAAATAATTATTGCGTTGGCTGATGATCGAGGTTTGTACAAGTATAACTTTCAACGACAAGCTGAAGGATTGTTATTAAAAAACAATGACCCAACCGTTAAGCCTGAGTTTAATGGATACTGGCATGAAAAATCTCAAGGTTATGCACTTGAAATTAGATTTGAAAGCCAAGTAATTCACCATCTCGGTGTAGCTAGCATCAACAAATCAGAAAGCACAAAAATAAGCACGGGCACTTTGGATACGATTGCAACACTTAAGTTATTGCCAATCGTTTCATTGGATAAAACCTTTCAAAAAGCCATAAACAACATCACCCCTATTAACAACCATTTTATTATCAAAGATTTACAAAACCGCACGGTTTATCAATCCGATAAACTACCAAACAATCAAACTGTATCAAACTGGCAATGGATGATTACGCCCATTTATCAATGGCTGTTTTCCATTGATGTCAGCGATAAAAATAGCCGTTGGTTTTATCGTCAAGAAGATGGCATGGCAGGAATAAAACATGAAATTAAAGTAAATAACATGACATACGAACTGAAAAGCATGATGCCACAGGGACAACAAAGCATGATTCAAACTTTATTAAAAGCAGGTGTTTTCATGATTGCAGTCGTGTTACTTTTGATGTTAGCTTACCTTGGTTATTCATTATTACTGGCTTGGCGAATCAAAAATCTCAACCATGCAATGCAATCAGTTTTAGATGATTCAGGGCATTTAAACATTAAACTACCCTCGCTCAATGCCGATGATGAAATTGGTCAATTATCACGCGGTATCGAGTCCATGTTGGTAGAAATGCGCGAATACACTCAATACCTAAAAGACTTAGGTTCTCGTCTATCGCACGAAATGAAAACCCCATTAGCCGTTGTACAATCATCTCTTGACAATTTAGAAATGGAACAAAAACCCGAGTTTTTAGAACGAGCGCAAGTTGGCACAAAAAGATTACGTTTCATCCTCAACCAACTCAGCGAACTCAGTCAATTAAAATACACACTGGAACAAACTCCCAAACAAAAATTAGACCTGGTTGCCTTAATAAAAGAATTGTCGAAATCATACCAAAGCTTTATCCCCAATATTAAAACAAAATTCCACCCCAAAGCATTAACCATAAATGGCTCTCCTGAATTACTGGCACAAATGGTTGATAAGTTAATGGACAATGCCAGAGACTTTATTTCAAATGAAGGCACTATAGAGATATCAATAGAAAAGAATAAAGATAAGGTAGAATTAAAAGTTTTTAATACTGATTCTCAATTGCCAGATAATGGCTTAAATATATTTGATTCTCTGGTCTCTATTCGCAACCAAAAATCAAACTCAAGTATACACCTGGGTTTGGGGTTATATTTGGTCCAATTAATTGGCCGCTACCACAATGCCAAAGTTAAAGCCGAAAACTCTATTCATCCAAAAGGAGTGGTATTTACCATTGAATTTAACCATATCACAACAATATAACATCCCTTCTAAATCATCAAGTACAATAATGGCACCTATTTTATTCTAACCAGTAAAACTCAATAACAGTTTAACATTACATAATGTCATTGTCATGACTCTACTGAAGAGACTCAACGACAATGGACTGAAAGTCCATAGGTTGTTAAAAGGACTAAAAGTCCTTTGTCATCTTCGCGAACGC
>JQIA01002367.1_pt1 | contig 10089 bp, 9 predicted proteins | sample 811431 | NCBI WGS metagenome assembly JQIA01 (sample SAMN02998118, study PRJNA258478) | marine sediment metagenome | biome: marine; feature: seafloor; material: sediment; isolation source: oil-polluted sediment collected from 3 locations (0.5 km, 0.7 km and 0.9 km)... | place: USA: Gulf of Mexico ... | reverse complement strand
TAGGCATCTTCTTAACTTTCAGAAAAGACTACGGAAATTTACCTTTTAATCCTTAACTTAATGGCAGTGACGCAATGGGGTAGCGAATATGGAATTTATAAGGATCGACCTAATATCGAATTAATTCAAAAATTATCGGATTATTTTGATGGAAAAATGTGCTAATTATTAACTGAAGTTACGCACCTACAACGAAGAATCAAAGACTTATAAATATTTTTTGCCGTATAAATTATTGATTTAATGCTGCGTAACATCAGATACTAAATATTATAATCGAGAATTACTACCAAATTATTTATTAAAAATATCTAGTATATACCTGATGATGCAATAAAAATCTAAATAAACATAAATAATATTCATAAATATTGACATCGAATGATATAATATTGGGTTACATAATATAATACTATATGGTATTTTTTTTTAGATAGAGGAAGACATGAAAAGAACTTTTCAACCAAGTACATTAATCCGTAAACGTAGACATGGTTTTCGTAGTCGAATGGCTACTAAAAGTGGACGTAAAATTATTAATGCTAGACGAGCTAAAGGACGCAAACGGCTTAGTGCATAATAAATCTTGCCAATTCACTCGTCAACAGCGTTTGTTGACAGCACGAGATTATCAGTTTGTATTTGCGAAGCCTTATAAATCTAGTGATCGTTATTTGACCATTTTAGCAAGGGATAATAACTTGCTTGAGGCTCGTTTAGGTTTAGCAATAGCTAAGAAACGGATTAAATTTGCAGTAGCAAGAAATCGTTTAAAGCGTTTAATCCGAGAAAGCTTTCGTCAGCAACAGGTCGCTAATTTAGACTATGTGGTATTGGCAAAAAATGAAGCTAACCAGGCTGATAACCGTGTTTTATTAAATTCATTAGCCAAACATTGGCACAAACTATCACGTCAATGCAAAAAATCTTAATTTTTTTTATTCGGGGCTATCAATTAGTTATTCGTCCGTGGTTAGGGCAGAGTTGTCGTTTTCATCCAAGTTGTTCTGAATATGCCCTGATTGCGATTAAAACTCACGGAGCTTTTTACGGCTTCATCTTAGGTGTTAAACGAATCTTCCGTTGTCATCCATGGCATCCCGGTGGATTTGATCCAGTACCAAAATCAAGGAAAAAAAATGGATAATACTAGGCTCATTCTGATTATGGCGTTAGCCTTCATTTCATTATTGATGTATCAAGCTTGGCATGAGGATTATCCTTCTACGCCAGTTCCAACTGTCAGTAATAATACTGCTCCAGTTTCGACACCTAGTGTGCCATCTACATCTTCTGTTTCTTCTGCACCAGCTTCTTCAGAATTGTTGCCTAGTGTTGTCCCTTCTACTTCTACAACAGAATTACCAGTAGCTACAGCCACACATTTATTATCTACAAAAGAACGCATTCATGTGACAACGGATTTGTTGCAATTAGAAATTGATACTGTGGGTGGAGATATACGCAAAGTAGGTTTAATAAATTATCCAGTTGCTGTTAATAGGCCAGACCAACCTTTTGAATTGATGAATGATGAGTTGCCAAATGTATTTGTGGCTCAATCTGGTTTGTTACCAGAAAAAAATGCTCCTACTCATAAAGCGATTTATCAAACTGAAAAGCTAGATTATAAACTTGAAGGTGATATTTTAAAAGTTAAATTATATTGGAAAAATGCTGAACGAATTTCAGTGGAAAAGATTTATACTTTCCATCGTAACAATTATGTTATTGATGTAAAATATATAGTAAATAATGAATCTGATCAACCTTGGAAGGGTCGTTTATATGGACAATTTCAAAGGGCTGAAGCAACTTTAGCTGGCGATTCTAAATTTTTATATACTTATATGGGTGGTGCAGTTTCTAGCCCTGAAGAACGATATGAAAAAATTTCGTTTGATGATATAAAAGATGGTAGTTTTAATCAGGAAAATCGAGCTAGTTGGGAAAATGGTTGGGTTGCTATGTTACAACATTATTTTGTTGGTGCATGGATTCCAGAACGAGATCAACAGTATAAATATTATACTAATTTACAAGAGCCTGGTAATAGACATATATTGGGATTATATGGTCCAGAACAAACAGTAGTTCCATATACTCAAAAAGAATTTAGCATGCAATTATTTGCTGGGCCAAAATTGCAAGATAAACTAGCTGAACTTTCTCCAAATTTGGATTTGACAGTTGATTATGGTTGGTTATGGTTTATTTCTCAACCTTTATTTATGATGTTGGGTATCTTTCATGATTGGTTTGGCAACTGGGGCTGGGCAATTATTGCATTAACTATGCTTATTAAAGTTGTTTTCTTTCAGCTATCTGCCACTAGTTATAAATCAATGGCTAATATGCGGAGGTTACAACCACGTTTAGTATCTCTTAAGGAACGATACGGAGATGATAAAGCTCGTCTTAATCAGGCGATGATGGATATGTATCGTAAAGAGAAGATTAACCCACTTGGTGGTTGTTTGCCAATTGCGGTGCAGATACCAGTATTTATTGCTTTGTATTGGGTATTACTAGAAAGTGTGGAATTGCGTCAAGCTGATTTTATTTTTTGGTTAAATGATTTGTCATCTCCAGACCCATATTTTGTGTTGCCATTGATTATGGGAGCTACTATGTTTATGCAGCATCGTTTGAATCCAGCTCCAATTGATCCAGTGCAACAGAAAATTATGATGGTTTTACCAGTGGTATTTACTGTATTTTTTGCTTTCTTCCCATCCGGATTAGTGTTGTATTGGGTAGTGAATAATGTCTTGTCAATTGCTCAACAGTGGGTGATTACCAAGAAAATCGCTGGAAATATTTAATAAAATCGCATTAAAATTTGGTGGGCAGAACTTCAATGCCATAAATCAGGGCGAACACATAGGTTCGCCCCTACAATATTGTGTAGGAGCGCAGACCTGTGTGTCTGCCCTTAGTAGCATTGAGGCTACCCATCACCAATTCATCTAATCGTTTTTTTCCTACCACATATCTATAGCTAATTTATTTTAAAATAAAAATCCCATAGTAATCATAGATAATCTTCAAGTTTGGATACAATTTAGTTTTATGTTGGATATTACTGGAAATACCATTAATATGGATATTTTTTATCTTTATTATGAATATAGTATTTACATATTGACAAAACAATAATTTTATTAATTTGTTAAATTATAAATAGTTATAAAAAATCACACCAATCTTAATTTGTATATAAAATACTGTCATTCCCGTAAAAACGGGAATCCAGAGATCGTTGAGATTACTAGATTCCCACTTTCATGGGAATGACAATTAATTAATTTATATTTTATAAATGTATGATATTAATTATATTTACCAATGCGTAAGTCCTAAATATAGTCTAATTATAAATATTAATTATGTTTAGTATTTGCTGTTTTTTAGTAATTAATCCTTATGAAACCATCGGGAATGAGTAAAAAATATAATAATTAATGGAGATTAATAATGGGATTTTTAGCAAGTTTTTGGGTTCAATTAACAGCTTTTATATTAACCGTTATTGGTGGATTGGCTGCAATTTGGTTTTTTTGGGATATTATTTTTAAAAAAGAAAAATTACCACAATCACAGGTAATTATAACTCCTGAAACCTTTGCTGCTAATTTTCCAAAAATTCTTGAAACAACCAATCTAAAAATTGACATAAATCGTATTACAGAACCAACTGCCGCTTTAGTTGGTAGGCAAGAAGAATTGGCTCAAATAACGGCTGCATTTGATGGAGAGAAGACGAAAATTGTTACTATTATTGCTGGTGGTGGGGTTGGGAAGTCGGCGTTGACTTGGAATTGGTTGCAACATATGCAGCCTGATTATGGTGGGGCAGAATTGGTGTTTGGTTGGTCGTTTTATAGTCAGGGTTCGCATCAGACGACTAATTCTTCAGCTCCGTTTTTTCAGGAGGCTTTGCCATTTTTTGGCTTTGAGGGGAAGTTGCCCAGTGATGAGATTGAGAAAGCAAGAGCATTGTCAAAATGTTTGCGAAATAAACGATCTTTGTTGATTTTGGATGGGTTAGAGCCATTGCAACATCCATCTCATATTATGGGTGGTGAGTTGGCTGATGTAGCAATAAAAGAATTATTACGCTGTGTGCGTTATTATGGTTTGGGTGGTGAGCGGAATTTAGTATTGATTTCTTCTCGGCAGACAGTGGTGGAACTGGGGCAGTTTGATGGTTATTTGCCGATGGACTTGCAGACTTTGGTAGTTGCAGATGGGGCTAAATTATTACAGAATTTGGGTTGTAAAGGTAATTTGGACGATTTAGAAGCGGCTAGTAATGATATGGGTGGCCATGCGTTGGCTTTGGTGTTGTTGGGAAAATTAGTGCAGGAACGGTTTGAGGGTAAGATTGAACGGCGTGACCAATTGCCAGATTTGTTTGAGGAAGCCAAAGAGGGTGGTCATGCGTTGCGAGTGGTGCGTTATTATGATGAGGTATATTGGCAAGAAGCTAATTTTTTGAAGCAAGTTAAACAAAATATATTTGGCGAAGTTCCAGAACGAATTTTATTGCAGTTGTTGGGTTTGTTTGACCGACCAATGGGTTTAGCAGAGAAAAATATTTTGTTGCAAAAGGCTGATTTGGCACGACCATTGGCTAAACTTGATGCTACGGAGTTTAGATTGGTTGAGAAGCGTTTAGAGCAAGCTGGTTTGTTATTGAAATGTGATGGTGAACGGTGGGAGTGGGATACACATCCATTAATTCGATCTTATTTTTCGAAAGTGTTGCGGGAAAAATATTCTAAATTGTATAAGCAAGCTCAGTTGGTGTTATTTGAGTATTATCAGTTAATTCCAGAGAAACATCAACCAGATACTTTAGAGGAGTTGGAACCACTTTATCGGGCAGTGGTTCATGGGTGTTTGGCGGGAGAATATAGAAAAGCGAAGGAAGAAATTTATCAAAAACGTATTTTAAGATATGATGAACGTTATAGTTGGCATAAGCTTGCTGCCTATGGTCAAAATCTTACTGCTTTAACATCCTTTTTTCCAATAATCTTGGATAAACCAGTTACCAATGATTTATCTGAATCTGAATTAGCTTGGTTATTACAAGACATTTCATTTTGTTTAATGCCATTGGGACGATTAGAAGAGGCAATTGTATTCAGACAAAAGAGCATAGAGAAATATAAGAATATAGAAAATTGGGAAAATATTGTTATAGATAATATTAATCTGGTTGAGTTATATTTGCCAATTGGACAACTACAAAATGCTAACAAAATTGCTAAACAATTAATTCAATATATCGATAAAATCGATATTATTTACAAAATTGATAGCTATAGCAAACTTGCCACCATATTATATCGACAGGGTCAATTACTAAAAGCTTTAGAACAATTTAAAAAAGCTGAAAAAATACAGGCTAAAAATTCCCCTGAAAATCCCTACTTGTATTCGTTACCTAGTTTTCAATATTGTGTTTTATTGTTAGACATGGCTACACCATTGGATAAAGTTCAAAAAAGAGGACAGTACTCTTTAAAAATTTCTAGTAAAAATAATTGGTTAATATCTATTTCTTTTGATTATTTAATCATCGCCTGTTGCCAAACTTCCTCTGTTCCTAAGCAGGAATCATTTAATAAAGCTGTACAAGGAATACATAAAGCAGGAAGTGTAATGGATATACCAGAAGTCTTATTATCCCGTGCCAAATTCCACCGCCAACAACAAAACCTAACACAAGCCCAACAAGACCTTGATGAAGCCCAAGACATAATCAACCGTTGTGGCATGAAACTCTACCTTGTTGATGCCCTTCTCCTCCAAGCCAACATCAATCTCGACCAAGACAAAACCTTTGACACCAAACCAATCCAAAGATTAATTAACCTAACTGGCTACCACCTCCGAGACCCAGAACTAGACCTTGTTGATGCCAGAATAGCTATGTATAATCAAGACCTATCAAGTTTCCAAAACCTGACAGGTCTCGCCAGGGAGAAAATAGAAAAAATGGGTTATTGGGGCTTGATGCCAGAATGGGAAAAGGTGAATAATTACGATGGTAAAATGAATAGAAGTGAAACGTAAATCCACTAAAACCGGAAATTTAGATAAAAAACTTGGTAAAACTTAGTAAAATAGGATTTAAGCATTAATAAAATCATTATTTTATGAATCTGTTAATATACATATAAAATACTGTCATTCCTATGCAAACGGGAATCTAGAAATATTTGAAATTCTAGATTCCCACTTTCGTGGGAATGACAGTTACAAATTAGAGATTTTTTATAAATATATTTATTAAATTTGTCAATTCGTAAATCCTAACTTTATTTAGCTTTAAAACAAAAATAGCCTACATAGAAAAACCTTAATGAAAAAAATTATTTTACCGATATTAATCTTAGCAATTGGTGTTTTTGGATTTAGATATATGCTTAAAACTAAATCTAAAACTGTAGCAATTGAAATTACCGAACCAACTTGGATTGTGGCAACTACACCAGTTATCCTTGAAACATTATCACCAACTGTATCTTTATACGGCAGAGTTGAATCCCCCAAAACTTCCACTTTACGTTCTCCCAATTTAAACGCTCAAGTTCTGCAAGTTAAGGTATTAGAAGGAGAAAAAGTTAACAAAAATGATATGTTAATCCGGTTGGAAGATAGTGATAGTATTTTAAAACTTAAACAACATGATGCTGATATTAAAGATATTTCTGCACAAATTACCCTAGAAAAACAACGTCATGCTAATAATTTAACTATTATTATTCATGAAGAATCTCTATTAAAACTGGCTAAAAAATCATTAGAACGATTACGAAAATTAGCAAGGCAAAAAGCTAGTTCTCAATCTGCTTTAGATGAATCTAAACAGTTAGTAGAACGGCAAATGTTAACTATTATCCAACGTAAATTAGAGATAAAAAATCATAAAGCTCGGTTAAATCAATTACAAGCTAAACAAATTAAAGCTAAAGCATTACAAGATATTGCAAAATTAGAATTAGCTCGTACTAAAATAACCGCACCATTTACTGGAATAATTATTAAAGTTAATGTTACAATTGGAGATAGAGTACGCAGCGGTGATATGTTATTATCCATGTATGATAATTCTGTATTAGAAGTTAGAACTCAGATTCCAACTCGTTATCAGAATATTGTGATGAACTCCACTAATCTATCAGCAATTGCCAAACTAAATTCTAAGTCATTAACCCTAACTCTGGATAGAATTTCTGGCCAAATAAATCAAAATAGTGGTGGGATTGATGGATTATTTAAACTTAGTCAAACAGCAAATTTACGTTTAGGTCAATTCTTAACTTTATCCTTAAGTTTACCAAAACAAACTAATATAGTTGCTCTCCCCTATGAAGCAGTTTATGGAATGAATCGTATTTATAAGCTGGTTGATGGACGTATGCAGGGTTTAAAAATAGAAAGAATTGGTGAACAAGTGATTGATAGAATATCAAGAATCCTTGTTCATAGTCCTAATTTACAATATGGTGAACAAATTATAATAACCCAATTACCTAATGCTATGGATGGTTTAAAAGTAAAAATTGCCCAACCTATCCAAATTAATAATGCCGAGTTATAATATAATCAGCCATCCATCGTAATGGTTCTGCTTGTTTTCCAAGAATAGTCAAATTATCAATGGCTTCTACCACCAAGTTTTTGGCCATTTGTTTGGAAGCATCCATGCCTAATAAAGATGGATAAGTAACTTTATCATTTGCAATGTCTGAACCTTGAGCTTTACCTAGTATTTCAGTAGTTGCTTCCACATCCAAAATATCATCTTGAATTTGGAAAGCCAGCCCAATACATTTTGCATAATTATCTAATTTATCTATAATTTCTGTGTCAATATTTTCACAAGATAAAGCTCCCAGCTTAACGCTAGCTCGGATTATAGCTCCAGTTTTATTATTATGTAAATTTTCTAATTGAGTTATATTTAAAGCTTGTCCGGTTGCATCTATGTCGATAGCTTGCCCAATAACCATGCCTAATGAACCACTGGCCAAAGTTTCAAACATAGCTGTATTTTTAGTATGACTTAGAGCATAAAATGCCAAAGTTTGCAGAGCATCACCAACTAAAATGGCAGTAGCTTCATCAAATTTTTTATGACAAGTTGGCTTGCCACGTCGCAAATCATCATCGTCCATAGCTGGCAAATCATCATGTACTAAGGAATAGGCATGAATTAGTTCAATTGCACAAGCTGGAATATCTAACTGCTCCAATTTAACTTTTAATGCTGTGCCAGTTAGATACACCAATATTGGCCGAATTCGTTTGCCACCATTATATACAGCGTAACGCATCGCTTTATGTAACTTGGTTGGATTAATATTAGTGGCAGGAAGCCATTTATCTAAAGCATTCTCCACTCGTTGTTGGTAAGTGATAGTTAAAGGTTTTAAAGACATTTAAATGTTTTCAATTGGTAAAATTCTTAAATTAAAATATGATTGATCCAAATTCACATAAACAAGCTCGTTATAGTGCTATGAATTACTTAGCTAGACGAGAACATTCTAGTTTAGAACTAAAAAATAAATTAATTCACAAAGGCTTTTTAGCAGATATTGTGGATGAAGTATTATATAAATTGCAGATTGGTAAATTATTATCAGATACTAGGTTTGCAGAAAGTTATATACGTTCCAGAGTCAATAAAGGCTTCGGTCCAGTCCGAATTCGACAAGAATTACAACAACGTGGAATAACAGGTGAATTAGTTACTGAATTAATAAATAGTAATGATTGGCTAACTAATATACAACAAACATATAAAAAACGTTTTGGTTCAACTTCACCTAAAAATAAACAAGAATTAGCTAAACAAATCCGTTTTCTACAAGCTAAAGGTTTTACTAGTGAGCAAATTAAGACAGTAATTAAATTCTAATAACTCCGATCTACTGAAAATTTTGCTAAAGTATGTAATGCTTCAGTATAAGGAGATTCTGGTAAATCGGCTAAAGCATCTATTGCTAAATCTGCTTCATGTTTGGCTACTTTAGCTGTATATTCTATAGCTTTGGTAGATTTAATAGCTGCTATTACATCATCAATTATATTCTTACCACCTTTGATAATAGCTTCTCGCAATACTTCGGTTTGGGAGGGATTAGCATGTTTTAAGGCATAAATTAACGGTAAAGTAGGTTTACCTTCGGCTAGATCGTCACCAACATTTTTACCCATTTCAGCTGAAGTTGCACTGTAATCTAATACATCATCAATTAGTTGAAATGCTGTTCCTAAGTGCATGCCATAAGTTGCCATAGCTTGTTCATATTCTAGCTTATTACTAATAACTGTTCCTAATTGGGCAGCAGCTTCAAATAATTTAGCAGTTTTAGAGCGAATCACGTTTAAATAATCAGCTTCAGTAGTATCTGGTTCATGACAATTTAATAATTGCAGAACTTCTCCTTCAGCAATCACATTAGTGGCATCAGATAATATTTCCATCACACGCATATCTTTTACCCCAACCATCATTTGAAAAGAACGTGAGTATAAAAAATCCCCTACTAATACACTAGGTTCATTACCCCAAATATTATTAGCAGTTTCTTGACCACGTCGTAATTCTGAACCATCCACCACATCATCGTGTAGTAAAGTTGCAGTATGGATAAATTCTACTACGGCTGCTAATGTAATATGATGTTGGTTTTGACAATTGAAAGCATTTGCACTCAACAGCAATAATATGGGACGTAAACGTTTTCCGCCACTATCGACAATATACTTACTAATCTGATTTACTAATACAACATCAGAATATAAACTTTTATGAATCAAGGCGTTAACAGCCTGCATATCAGGTTTGATTAAGGTTTGAACTGCAATAATATCCATCTATGGCTAATTAATCCTGTCTGAATTGGTTTGATAATAATGCTTAATTATGAATGCTTAATTCTTAATTAACTTCAAAATATATCAATCATTTGGTTGAAAATATTATATATTATTGATATATACTTGTCTGTCATAACCATCTAAAATTGAGATAATTAGGTCAGATGCAATGTCTTGTACGGT
>JQIA01002366.1_pt1 | contig 10090 bp, 8 predicted proteins | sample 811431 | NCBI WGS metagenome assembly JQIA01 (sample SAMN02998118, study PRJNA258478) | marine sediment metagenome | biome: marine; feature: seafloor; material: sediment; isolation source: oil-polluted sediment collected from 3 locations (0.5 km, 0.7 km and 0.9 km)... | place: USA: Gulf of Mexico ... | reverse complement strand
AAATGATGCGTCTCTAAATACTCAGAAAGAAGTAAAAACGCATCGTCACAACGATTACCATAGAGCGCAGGATAAGCCTCTCTGCTCGATTTATGCGCGACCTCCTGAAACTCTGAAAAACTCCACGCATTATAACCTAACTGTGTTCGCACATAGTTATGGGCGGCATAGATCAATGGGATAGAATTAACAATGGTGCCATCCCAATCCCAAATCACAAGATCAGGTTTTTTGAGCATCATCTTCTGCATTAAAATAAATCCACATCCGTGCTAAAGAACGCATCCACTTTATGCGCTTGCTCACTTTTCGCAAATATCGTGACCACGTCCCCAGACTTAACAACAGTATCAACATCAGGGAATATGAACTCACCATCACGTTTTATTGACGCGATTCTGATACCATGAGGAAGGTGTAAATCTTGAATTGGCTGGTTGATAATTTTACATGTTTCAGAAGTAATCGCTTCAATAAGCTCTGATGCCCCTCCCCTTAACTTATGAACCGCTTTCACACGCCCACGTCTCACATGGTGCATAATACGCGACACAGTAATATCCTGGGGCGAAATAATCGCGTCAATATTCGTCGACAGTAACATCGGCGTATAACTTGCTCTCTTAATCAATGTAATCACACGTTTACACCCCATATACTTAGCCTGTAGAGAACAAAGCGCATTCGTTTCATCTTCATTCGTAACAGCAACAAGCGTATCCGCCTGACCAACTTCTGCTTCTTTTAAGATAGACGTTAAAAGACAGTCTCCATGAATAACCAATGCCTTATCCATCTCCTGCGCCAAAAACACAGAGCGATCTTCATCCGTTTCAATAATTGTCACACGCGCCGCTGGCATAGATTTTTCAATAAGCTGACCCAATGATGCGCCAACACGTCCACCTCCAAGTATTTTTATGTTCTGACTGTCAAAACATTCAATCCCCAAATATGACATCACGGTAGGAATATTTTGTGTTTCCACAATAAAGAAAATCTCATCCCCTTCCATAATCTGACTATCCCCATCCAAAGGCACAGAAATACCGCCCCTTAGAATAGAAACAATATTAATAAAGAAATGAGGAAATAGACTTTTCAATTGCCTTAGCGGAGTATGCACGATCGGACATTCCTCCTCGCAAATAGCACCGACAAAATATAACTCATGATTACAGATCGGGATGGATTCCGTCGCGCCTGTAATCGCTAAACGCTCATAAATTGCCTTCGCCACTTCAACCTCAGGAGATATAACCATATCAATTGGCATATGATCTTTACTAAATAAATTGTTCCAAGACGCATCAAGATAATCTTGGTTCCGCACACGTGCTATTTTTTTTGGCGTATCAAACAATGAATGTGCGACCTGACATGCAACCATATTCGTCTCATCATCGGGACCCGCAGCAATAATAATATCCGCCTCAGCCAAACCAGCCTTAGACAACACCTCAGGGCTAGAGAAATGACCCACAACACCATTTACATCAATTTCATTGGTCACAGAACTAATCAAACGTGAATCTGGATCAACGACGGTTATATCATTCGCATCTCGCGCTAAATACGCCGCAACATTATGCCCTACCTGACCTGCTCCACAAATAACAACGCGCATTAACTTCCCTCTCTCAATTTTTTAGCTTGGCTCTCTTCTCCCGCAGAAGGAATATCCAATGATCTTAATTTTCTATGTAGAGCAGACCGCTCCATACCAATGAATGTAGACGCCTTGGATATGTTGTAACCAAAACGCGCTAGCTGCTCTTGCAGATACATTTTTTCAAATTTTTCTCGCGCTTCTTTTAGAGAGAAAACCATGCATTCTTCCAAGAAGTCATTCGGTGCGCGGTCCATACGCACAACGCTCTCATCCTCAGAAAAATATGGTGGTAAATCATCAACATCAATAGCCTTACTTTTCTCTAAACCAACAATCTTCAACCACTCTACAAAGTTTTTCAATTGCTTTGTGTTTCCTGGCCAAGCATAACCCGCCAAAACATTCAAAGCATCCCCTGTAAAGCGCTTAGAAATGTCACGACTATCTCCGTTTAGTTCCTCATAAAAAGCATTTATCAACAAAGGAATATCTCCTGATCTCTCACTTAAGATTGGGATTTTAATTGGAACAACATTCAACAAATAGAACAAATCCTTAAGGAACGTTCCCGCTTCAATCGCGTTCAGAATATCAATATCATACGTTCCGACAAGGCGCACATCGGACTTCTTCTGCTCCAATTTAGAACCACCAATGACACCTCCACTCTCAATAAATAATAAGAGCTTTCTTTGTGTAATTATTGGCATTTCAGAGATCTTATCTAAGACCAACGTACCGCCATTGGCTTGTTCAAGTAACCCTACACTACCATTACTTCCAAAAAGCTGGTGATCTAATTCATCTGACGCTAAATGACTACAATGCACAAATAAGCACTCCTCATCTTTCCGACGAGATTTCTGGTGAATATATTTGGCTGCCGTCTTCTTACCCGTTCCTGACTCCCCATAAATCAAAGCAGGACACGGCGACTGTGCCGCATTTAAAAGCTCACTTTTAAATGCTTTGAACAAAGATGTATCGCCTAAAAGGGTAATATCACGGATGCTACCACTTCGCCCTTTCAGCGTTTTATTCTCATTTTTTAAACGATGGAATTCAACCGCGCGCTGTACCATGACAAGAAGCCTATCCGTCTTAAATGGCTTCTCAATAAAATCATATGCTCCTTTTTTAATCGCCTGAACTGCCGTCTCAACAGTACTATGTCCACTCATCATAATCATCGGCGTTGACGGGGAATGTTCCAAACATTTCTCCAGCAAATGAATGCCGTCCTCCGAACTATCATGCAACCAGACATCCAAAATACATAAATCATAATCACCTTCTGAAAACTTCTTATACGAAGAATCAAACGTCATTGCATAATCAACATTGTACCCCTCATCCTCGAGAATTCCCTGAACAAGCTTACAGATGTCCTCTTCATCATCAACGATCAATATTTTATTATTTTGGTTCATTTTTATCACTATTCTTTTTGCTATTAAAAGAAGGAAATACCAAACTTACAACAGCCCCCTCTTGCGCTGACCAGTCATTCCAGCCATCAAGTTCACTCATCCAAGGCAAACCTCCTAAAACAATTTCACCAGAATGATCGCTCATAATTTTTTTAACAATCGCCAAGCCTAAGCCTGTTCCATTCTTCTTCATCGTCACATACGGATCCAATAACTTTGTAACATTTTGCGTATCAGGAAAGCCACATCCCGAGTCACGCACAATCAAACACAAATCATCCTCGCGGTTATATAAGCCAACATCAATAATCTCTTCCACATCACCATCTTGTTGCATAACAGCATCAAGCGCATTTTGAAGTATATTAACAAACGCCTGACGAACGAGTTGCTGATCAATATATCCGTAAACAGCATTCTCTTCCAATAAAAGCCCCTGTAGCTTGATCTCTACCTGAGGATAAACCTCCTGATGGAGAACAACACACTGCTTCACCAAAGATGCCAAGTCTGTGCGCGCAATCTTTGCCTCAGGCATACGTGCAAAAGAAGAAAATTCAGAAACCATCGCTCCAATATCATCAACATGCCGAGAGATAGTCTCAATACAAACCTCAAAAACGTCACGATCTTCCTCAGGAATATATTTGGAAAACTTCTTTTTGATCCTATCTGCTGAAAGCTGAATAGGCGTAAGTGGGTTCTTAATCTCATGGGCAATACGTCGCGCAACATCAGACCACGCAGCACTTCTTTGCGCAGACTTCAAATCGGTAATATCATCAAATGTAATAATGGCGCCAATATTTTTCTTTCCCAATATTTCAGGAACAGCTCGCAATAAAAGATCCCTTTTTGAACCATTTATATCCAGATAAGGAATTTCAATATTGAAATTATTTTCATCGCCCGTACTGTCCAAAAGAATAGCTTTTAAGACATGATCTATCTCTGGAATAAGATCCGCCACATGAAGTCCAATTAAGTCTTTGTCGCCTTGCTTTAAAACGGATTTAGCAAAAGCATTATATAACTTAATAATCCCCTCACGATCAACGCTCAAAACACCTGAGGACACCCCCCCCAAAACAGTCTCGGTAAAGATCCGCCGCTCATCCAACTGCCTATTAGCAGAAACAAGGTCACCCCGTTGTTTGGAAAGCTGTGTCGTCATTCTGTTGTACGCTTGCGTCAATTGATCCAGCTCCGCAACTCCCGTATCGCCCTCAAGCTCTATATCAAGATCTCCTGCACGCACCCGATCCGATGCATCAACCAACTTCTCAATAGGACGAATGAATCTCTTTGCAATATGTAATGCGAACCATATAGACATAAGAACAAGAAAGAACGACAGCGCAATATAAATAAAGATCAAAGTAAGACGAATATGCGCCGATTGATCTTCAAGTGAGGTGTATTTCGCCGATGCCACCCGTGTTTGCTGAACACGTGAAAGAACATTGGCATCAACAAGTCGCTCAACAAGCAAAAAACTATCCGCAAATTGATTAAGCTTCACCAGAGCATGAACACGGTCATCCTCATGGTTACTTAAAACAACGATACCCCCACCTTCTGCCGCTTCAATATCATAGTCACTAATTTCCAACATCTGAACTGGACCAATACCTGAGTACGCCCGAACTTGGCGGGTCTTATCAAATATAATCGCGTCTGAAAGATTTCGATAGAACGTTTGTGTGTTCATCATTTTTTTCAAAGCACCATCATTATCAACAAACACATCAAACTGACGATCCAAATCATTCCCCATCGCCAATATATCAACGCGAATTGTATTTTGATGCTCTGCCAAATAAGATTCAGCAATAGAATTTGATTCAACAACAGCCGTTTTTATTTGCTCACTAAACCAACTTTGAACCCCATAATGAAAAAAGAACAATGAAAAGAAAGCCATAAACGCTGCGGGAACAAGACTGACAAACCCAAATAGAAACACTAACTTCATGTGAAGCCCAGATGCGGACATATTTTTTCTGTGCGCAGAGAAGACGTTCCATAAACGTCGCCCCAACATAAATAATAGCGCCAAGAAAATCACAAGGTCGGATTTCAACAACTGCCCTGTTGTTGGAAACTGGATAACATTCACAAAAGAAAGATAGGTAAAAACCACAGAGCCAAACCCTAAAATAAACAGGATTGCCACAACAGACCCCTCGAAAGATTTTCGAGAAGCAAACATAAATGGGCTATGCTCTATTGAAGATTGACTCATAATAGTTTATCGATACATCATATATCTAAGAAAAGATAGGTTTTCAAAGTATTTAGCATGTTTTCACATATGGATAAAATAAAAAAGATTCTCGCAAAAAAAGCCATCGAACGTAAAACCGTTCTCGAGAAAATTAACAAGAAAGATCCTGCTATCATTCTTGCTACATGGTTCGGTTGCGGCTACATCTTTCCTGCTCCTGGTTTTTGGGGCACATTGGGAACAATGCCCCTGGGTATTGCCCTTCTCGCCATGACCACAAAACCAACCATTCTTGGTATGAGTATCTTACTATTCATCATCGGGCTGTGGGCAGCGAGTAAATTTGAAAAACAATCAAAGAGTCACGATTCAAGCATGATCGTCATTGATGAAACCGTTGGTATTCTTATCACTTTGCTTTTCGCTGCACCAAACGCAGTTTCCATATTGCTTGCATTTTTGCTCTTCAGATTATTTGACAGCGCTAAACCATGGCCTATATCAATACTGGATAAAAAAGTAAACGGAGCGTTTGGCGTGATGATAGATGATGTTGCCGCAGGTCTTGTTGCTGGCGCATGTGTATGGGGACTTCGTGTTTACCTCGGTATAGGCTAATCAATCATAAAGCTCATGCGCACGTTTCTCGAACGATGACACCATCCGCTTCACAACCTCATTAAAAAACTTCTTCGCCAACGCTTGTAACAAGATATTTTTAAACTCAAATTCTACGTTAAAATCAATGGTACAGCTACCATCCTTGTTTTCCATAAAGCGCCATTCATTTCTTAAATGCTTCAAAGGGCCACTCATATACTCAATCGTTAAGCGATCATTTGGCTCTAAAATGACCTTGGATGAGAATTTTTCACGAAACATATTATAACCAACAATAAGGTCGGCATAGAAAATATTATCACCTTCCCTCTTGTTGATACGCGACGCTAAACACCACGGTGCAAACTCACTGTATTTATCAACGCCAGACACAAGATCAAACATCTGCTCTTGGGTAAAAGGAAGGGTTTTCTGCTCTACATGCTGAAGCATGACTAACTCGCCAATTTTTTGGCACGCGCCTCACGAAGCTTCTTAAAATCATCCCCTGCGTGATAAGATGACCGTGTCAAAGGCGTTGCTGAAACCATCAAAAACCCCTTAGATCGTGCCATTTTTTCAAGAGACACAAATTCATCAGGAGTCCAAAAACGATCCACGGGAGCATGTTTAGGGGTCGGCTGTAAATATTGACCAATCGTAATAAAATCAACCTTTGCCACACGTAGATCATCCATAACCTGTCCGATTTCCTCCTTCGTCTCCCCAAACCCAACCATAAGGCCTGACTTTGTAAATATAGAAGGATCAACTTCCTTCACACGCTCAAGCAAGCGAAGGGAGCGGAAAAAACGAGCACCAGGTCGAATAGTTGGATAAAGCCTCGGTACAGTCTCCAAATTATGATTAAACACATCTGGCTTTGCACGCGTCACGGCATCAACAGCATCTAAATCTCCCTTAAAATCCCCAGGAAGAATCTCAACAGTTGTATTTGGCGCTTTAAAGCGAAGGGCTTCAATTGTTTTAACCCAATGGTCTGCACCACTATCATTCAAATCATCACGATCAACTGAGGTAATCACAACATGATCTAAGCCCATCTGCTCAACCGCCACACCAATGCGTAATGGCTCATACTTATCAAGTGCATTTGGCTTACCCGTCGCAACATTACAAAATGAACAGGCACGCGTACAAACTTCACCCATAATCATGAATGTTGCATGCTTTTTATCCCAACACTCCCCCATGTTTGGACATCCAGCTTCTTCACAAACTGTCGTTAAATTCATCTTATTCACAAGCGCCTTGGTTTCCTGATAGGTTTTCCCCATAGGCGCCTTCACACGGATCCAGCTCGGCTTACGCCCCATCGGACGATCAGGATTCTTCTGCTTCTCTGGATGGCGTTTTTCTTTGATTTTAAGGTCTGCGTTATAAGTCATATCATACAATTATAATGGTTTAGAGCGAAGAGCAACCACAATCTACGCTTCATAAATGATCTATATATAATCAATTCACATGTGGTTGAATATTATCAATTAAACGGCCAATAGCTTGAGAACGATCGCTTAGTATATCAATACGTTGACTAATAACGTCCTGAATCTCCATTTCATACTCCCAATCATGTTTTGGGGCACAAAACTTATCATAAATCTCGCTACCAGTTGCTTCTGTACGTGGCAATCCACCACCAAGAGCCTCTCTCCAATAATAGAGCGATCTAACTCCATTCTCAAATCTATGTTCACAAATTTGCGCCATCATGACATTAAGCTCATACACTTCACGCGTATCTTTCAAGTACGCCTCCACAGGGTCTGAAACAATATATGAAGACAAATTCTGCTCTGGTAGCTCATAACTTTCGATACCAGACATATAACTATCAGTACGACCTGCCTTAATATTAAAATGATCATTATTGTGCTTATACAACTGTAACATATCAAAAACCATGTCACGATACGGCTCTAATCTGTCTGACTGTTGCTTTGAATATTGCTCTGCAAACATAAGCGCCGAATGGCTCATAGTCGTCATAATAGCCATATCACACGATTGTTGCCCCACATCTAACTTAAGCCCTATTTCAAGCTCGTCGCTATTAAACGTGCTAAGAAGCGCATCTTTATTCGCCTCAATACGCTTAACTCGCTCACTTCCTTTTGCCGCCAATTCAAATTGAATAAGAATAGTAACAAGAAGAATATCCACTCTTTCTGCGACCATATAACTAAGAGCAAGGTCATTAGACACCAAATTCATCCCATCAACAGGGGTCAAAATGGCCTTATATTCATCACAATCAGCGGTAGCCTTATTTTCCGAGCAAACACGTGCGAAAAGCTCTGATGCTCTAGCATGCTTAAAATCAACTTCCAAAATACGATTATCAGCCATAACCCCTCCTCTATAGTAAAAGAATATGGAAAGTTACGTTTATGACGGAAAGTTACATGGTAATCAAGTATTATGTAATAAAATTACAGGAGCTACATATGAACCACTTTACCATACGCATCCAACACACTCTCATGCATCATTTCGGATAACGTAGGATGGGGGAATACGGTATGCATAAATTCTGCCTCAGTGGCTTCCAATGTTTTACCAATGACAAATCCCTGGATAAGCTCCGTGACTTCCGCGCCAATCATGTGCGCACCGAGAAGCTCTCCCGTTTTTTCATCAAAGATTGTTTTGACCAACCCCTCAGGTTCACCAAGCGCAATCGCCTTACCATTCCCCATAAACGGGAAACGTCCGACTTTGATTTTATGTCCTGCCGCTTTAGCTTTCTCTTCGGTCAAACCAACAGAGGCAACATGCGGATGGCAATAGGTACATCCCGGAATATTTTCAACTTTGAGTGGGTGCACATCAGGTAATCCCACAATGTTCTCAACACAGATAATCCCCTCGTGAGAAGCTTTGTGCGCCAACCATGGCGGAGATACAACATCACCGATCGCATACACATTCGGCTCACCAGTGCGCAAATATGGGTCAACAGAGATATGCCCACGATCCACTTTGACCTTCGTGCCTTCTAAACCCAAATTTTCGGAATTACCAACAATTCCCACAGCAGAAATCACACGGTCAAAATTATGCTTCTCAACTTTGCCCTTAATTTCAATATGCGCCGTCACATCAGATTTGTTTTTATCAATTTTTGAAACCTTGGCATTGGTAATGATCTTCATTCCCTGCTTTTCAAACGATTTACGCGCCAAGCCAGAAATTTCAGTATCCTCAACAGGCATCACACGATCCATCATCTCGACAACCGTTACATCTGCACCCAATGTGTTAAAGAAGCTCGCGAACTCAATCCCAATTGCACCAGACCCAACAACTAACAATTTCTTAGGCATTGTGTCAGGAACAAGCGCTTCTTTGTATGACCAGATAAACTTCCCATCAGGCTCAAGACCAGGAAGAATACGCGCCCGCGCACCCGTTGCCAAAATGATATGCTTGGCTTGTAATTTCCCAAGACTCTTTCCATCTTTTTCAAGGCTCACTTGACCCTTACCAGCCAATTTTCCATACGCATCAAAGACAGTGACCTTGTTCTTCTTTAGAAGATGCCCAATTCCACCAGAAAGTTGCTTAGAAACACCGCGAGAACGTTCAACTATTTTCTTAAGATCAAACTCTATAGCTTTGATTTTAATTCCAAATTCTTCTGCGTTCTGCGCCAAATGAAAAATTTCAGCGGAACGGAGTAAAGCCTTCGTTGGGATACATCCCCAATTCAAACAAATACCACCCAAATGGTTCGCTTCTACAACGGCCACCTTGAACCCAAGTTGTGCCGCGCGGATCGCAGCAACATACCCACCCGGTCCACCACCAATGATTACAAAATCAAAATTCTTATCTGACATATTTTCTCTTTTTCTTTGTATCAAAATTATACGAGCATACTGACTGGGTTCTCAATGAAACGCTTAAAGTACTGTAAATACTCAGCCCCAACTGCGCCATCAACAGCACGATGATCAACCGAAAGAGTACAATTCATAAATGTTCCAATTTTAACGTCATTGCCGTCAACATATGGTTGTTTAGCCCCCGCGCCAATCGCCAAAATACAGGCTTGTGGTGGGTTAATAATCGCATCAAATTCCTTCACACCAAACATACCCAAATTAGATACAGAGAACGTTCCTCCTTGGAATTCTTCAGGCTTAAGCTTTCCTTCACGGGCACGTCCTGCCAAATCTTTAACTTCAGTAGATA
>JQIA01002364.1_pt1 | contig 10091 bp, 4 predicted proteins | sample 811431 | NCBI WGS metagenome assembly JQIA01 (sample SAMN02998118, study PRJNA258478) | marine sediment metagenome | biome: marine; feature: seafloor; material: sediment; isolation source: oil-polluted sediment collected from 3 locations (0.5 km, 0.7 km and 0.9 km)... | place: USA: Gulf of Mexico ... | reverse complement strand
ATTACCATTTTCAGCTATTTTTTATTAAAATTAGAAAAAAACCGAGAAAATTTACTGAAAAATGTATTAAAATTGAATATAAAATACCGTAGTTAATTCTAACAGAAGTAAAATATATAGCAGCAATAGAGTTTATGATGAAAACTACAACATAATGACTCTGAATTATTTGATTAGTAAAGAAAATATGCCACAAAGAAAAAGTAATAATTTGTAACCAAATGATGAGTAAGAAATTTTTATTAAATAAGTAAAACACTTTATTTTTATTTCTCACTAAATATTTTTTTATTAAAAAAAACATTAATAATGACAATAAACTTAAAATGAAATAATAACTTAAAATAAAATAAACGCTTTTATTAAGTAAACTTAATTCTTTTTCTCTAAAAATTAAAAATAGAATTTCTGAAATAAAAATAGAAATAGAAATTGCTATGTAATTCAGATTAAATTTAGTTAAGAATAATCTGTATTTTAATTCCTCTAAAAGTGAAGTAAATAATACTACAATTACAATATTTTTTAATTCAATATATTCATAAATTTTGTTTGCTTGAAAATTTTCAATATAGAAAATATCATCTAAAAATAATTTAATAGTATATATTAGAAAAATATATACTATTAAACTTAAAAACAATAAGGTTATACTTTTGGATCTATTATTAACTCTAAAAATTCGCACTAATATCTATTTATTTTTTTTTATTCTAGCCTCCATTAATGTCATAGGTAATTTTTGCCCATGCACTCTAACACCTCCATTATAGTTTGACGGATTCATTTTGGCACTTTTTTTAGCATCCTCTAATATTTTACTTTTGTAAGTTTTACCAGAACCATCTGGAACTTCAGCATGTGTAATTGGGTTTATTGTCTTTATTTGTCCAAAAGCCCAATTTACAAGGCTATTATATACATTTTTACCTGTCTCTGATATAGAGAATTGAGATTCATATTCGCTAGATAGGTAAAAAGCTGCTTCTAATCTTTCAATTAAGTTTTTAGAATACATAGAAGAAACATTAGCTAAATTTAATTTACTTTTAAGCTTCATAACTTCATAATTTGATAATGGAATACCTCGTTTAATCTTACTTATAATTTTTTCAGCTTCTTTCTGCGCTTTACTCATCTCCTCTAAAGATTTTTTTAATTCGGATTTGATATGTTGAGTTTCCACTATGAGTTCAAAATATGTATCAACAATATCATCTTTATTAAATATTTTATCACCTTTTTTATACTCTTTACCTTCTTCCTCAACCCCAACAATTTCACCACTTCTACTATTCAAATATATATTATCATCATCATCATCTTTATGGTCAGTAACTATACCATTATCATTAACGACTGTAGAAAATAAACCAGTTGGGTCTTTAAAGTAAATGGGATTATTATTTGAATAGTGATATGGAGTTTTATCTTTAAAACTTTCTGCTAATGCATCAATACCAACAAATCTACCAATTGCTGGGTCATATTGTCTCCAATCCATTTCGTACATATTTAAATCAAGACTTTCTTCTAGCTCCTTATCAACAAACCCAAATTTCTGCGCAGTAGGATTCCCTTGCCCAGTATTCATTACATTATTATACCCTTTGTGTTTGAGTCCAAAAGGATAGTAATTACTTTCTTCTATTATTTCTATTTTTCCTTTGGTAAAGGTAATATAGTCTACATAAAACTGTGTTTCTGTAGATGTATTTTGGTTGTCTTTATCTAATCTTATAAATATTTTCTTTGCATTACTGCCTACAGTATAATTATATGTATGCTCTCCTGTTTGTAAATTTGAATTTAACATTGGCCAGCGTAAATGATTTCCATTTAAATCAAATTCTTGGATATAAAAACGAACTGCTGAAGCTGTATTTGCCTTGTCAAAACTTATCTTTATAGTATAGCTTTCTCCTGGAGTCACTTCTAATCCTGACATTTCATGTCTTATACCCTCCCAAGAACTATTTACATTTGCTTTTAATCGACCATTTACAATACTTGGGCTTGTACTTCCATTTGCAATCCACTCTCCAAAGCTATTTTCAAAAGAATCGTCTAAAATATTTTGGTAATCTCCATCTATATCTGCATAAGATAATCTTATGTTTCCAAGGTGGTCTTTATATTGATATACATAGCTAAATATACCATTAGTATTTTGAACATAACCTTCTGGGTGGTTAAAGAATTGTAAAACATTATCCTTATAAATATAATTACCTGCGTAATATGTAGTTATTCCTTCTGCTACTTTACTTTGTTTCACACCTGTTGCATCATATTTGTAGACTATAGTTCCTCCTGATAAAGTTACACTTTCTGGTAAATTTAAATGATTATAGGTAATACCATCTAAAATTGAAGATCCAATACCTTTATTCAAATCCATCACCATATTCCCATTATTATCATACCTGAAATCATCTCCAGGATTTGTACCGTCTTTAAAACCTTCTGATTTATGGGATGAAGTAGATAAATCTCTAACTTTTAACAATTGATTATTGGAATACGTATAATACAACTCATCAATCATTGCTGTCGAACCAGATATTTTATTATTTCTCGTTAAACTACCTATGTTTCCGTTTTTATCATATACTAATCCCCAAACACTATGTGACCCTTGCGTCATTAGAGATTCTGTTTTTAAACTAAAGGCTGTATTAATTCTATTTAATGCATCATATTTATAAGAATAACCTCTTTTTTGGTTGTCATTTGCTGTTTTCCAAATAGTTTGAGAAATATTACCATTATACAAATCATCATAGTTATTTAATGTAGTTTCTTGTTGATTATAATTAATTTTAAAGCTAAATAAATCTGCACCTAAATTTTCAGTATCGTTTATCTGTTTTAACCAACCTCTTACATTGTATTTATAATCTACTTTTTGTAAGCCTTTACTATTGTCTACTATTTTAAAGTCTTTTATTTTTCCTCCATTATGACACATAGATGCATCTCCTAACAACACACCCGTTGATTGAGTTTGAGAAATATAAAATGTTTTTTCATTTTTCTTATAGTAAATTTTATTTCCAATACGTTCTACACGAAATACATCTCCAATTTCATAACCAGTAAGATTAATCTTATTTGAACCTTTTTCATATATCCCGAAACTATTATTTGATCTACAAATTATAGAATAATCAACTGTTATATAAGATGCATTATCATTATTTTCAGATAAACCAACAACGAAATATGAAACTGTATTAATTATTGAAAATTCGGCATATCCATCATTCATAAAACTACCTAAAGTCGCTAGACCTGTATTCCAGCAAGAGCCTTCAGTTTTGGTAATTATATCTTCATTTACCGTGATTCCGGTTGTAACATCTTTATATCCACTCTTTGTACCATTTCCAATTATTTTAGCTTCTAACTGCCCCATATCATCATAATTGTTTTTTACAATACGCTTTGGTATCTGACTGTTTATTTTTTGGGTTTGACTTAACAATCTATCTTGATGGTCATATTCAAGTTTATCTATCGTTACAATATCTGGATTTCCTGTCTTTTTATGGGTAGTCTTTGCTTCTAAAACCTTACCCGTAAAATCATCTAATTTATTTTCTATAATATCTGTAGTGTTTAAATAGTCATTCTTAGAATAGATGTAAATCGGTCTTGCTTTTTCATCGTAATAAGTAACGTTTGTAATCCAGTTGTCGGTCTCTAAAACTCTTACTTTACTTACTGTTGGTAATCCTTTAGTCTTTGTTGTAGAAGTTACTCCATAAGATGTTTCAATTGTTGTTCCTAAACCCGTTGGTAAATCTACATTATAATCATCAAAGTAATAGACTGTATGTAATTCAATAGAAGTTCCACTAGGATAAGATTGACTATAATTATAATATATACTTTGATTATCTATAGTAGTATAAGATGATGTTCTATCACTCTTATTACTAATAAATGTATTTTTCACCCATTCTTGAATACCATTTCTTGAACCATCATCCCATGTTTTTCCCGTAATAACAACTCTTCCTAAAGCATCATATTTGGTAAATAACCAATTTTTTGTAGGGCGTAAATTGGCATCTTGTGTTAAAACAGGTCTATCTAACTTATCATATACAATATATTCCAAACCTTTTCCAGGAATCTTCTTTTCTACCAATCTATTTCTATGATCGTATTTATATTGATAACATAATTCTGATAATTCTGTTGTACTTGGTTTGTTATCATTTGCCTCAGCTTTTGGAGGTAATACATATGTTAGATTTCCAAAATCATCATAGACATAATACGTGTCGTGTTTTTGACTAGCATTATAGGTTCTTTTTAAAACTACTTGACCTTGTTTGGTTTTAAACTCTTCTGTCGTGTGGTCTAAACCTGATGTCCAATTTTCATCCTTTGTTATTGTTTTATACAGTTCCCCTGTATTGTAATTCCCCGAATTTACACTCGTATCGAGCTCTAAAGTTGGTGTATATGTGTTATCTGCGAAACTTGTAGTTACGCTATACAATTTCACCTCTGTAGATGTATTGCTATCATATTCAAACTTTATCGTATGATCGTTACCAACTTTCCAATCTTTACCAGGTGCTGCTTGTTCTAACACCCTATTTAACGGAGAATTATCAAATATTTTTTCTGAATAGGCGTTTACATCTGGTAATGAAACCTCTGCAAAATCATCTGGATACTTAATTAAATATTGATTATTTATCGATGTAATATTACCATCTAGATCTGGAGTAAGACTAGTCTCATAACTTAAACCATGTACCTGATCAATATAAGCTCTAGAGTAAGGTAAATAATCTTTTACTTGTCTTCCAAATTCATCATAGATTATTGGTGTAATTATATCTTGTCGTTGACCTCCTGCTCTTACAGCAATACTTTGTTTGGCTCTACCTAATCCATCAAAATAAGTAATACTTGTTGAAACACTGTCTTGATGAACTGAACTTAAAGTATTTGAATCTGTTCTTTTTACTTTATACGTTTTATTTAAAACATAATTCTCTGTAGCCTCTTGTCCCATTAACAATAATGGCAAAAACAATACTATATATACTAACTTTTTCATAGCTCTTAGTTTTTATAGTTATATTCTGTTTCACTTAAAATATTACCTTCATTATCTTTTACAAATTGTAAGCGGTTAAAACTATCGTAGCTGTAATAAATGGTCTGCCCTCTTGGGTCTGTAATACTTGTTACCCCTATTAATGGGTCGTAAGTAAAGGTTGTGACTTGAGAATCTGGAAAAGCATTTCTCAACAATTGGAGATCATCTCTTAAGGAATCTTCGGTTAAAGTATTTACATCTAAATCTGAAGAAATAATAGCCTGTGACATTGCATCTAATTGCAAGGTGGTAGCAGTTGTATAGTTTTCTATTTTAGCTATTGGTTTAGTTTTATTATACCCCCAAACATAATATATTTTAATGCCATCTTTTTGACTCATTTCTAATGGATTACCATTACTTTGGTAATTATAGAATACAATTCTATCATCTAACCCCTGCCCCGCTTTACTTGTTTGGATTTTTTCTGGCAAAATAAGATTATTACCCCAATTTTTAAAGTTTGTTCTTAGAGTTGATGTAAGTTCTGTGTTTTTAAAGTTTTCTTTTTGAATAAGTTTTGAAATTTGATGCTGCCCTGTAGGGTTTAATGTTGTTGATTTTTGAAGTGTTTTAATTGCATTATATTCAGATAAAGTTAAATTATTATGTCCTAAAAAACTGGTATTTATAACATCTACTGGATAAAAGTTTTTTGTTGTGAATACATCTCCATTACTGTTAATTGTTTCAATTTCTGAAGGTAAACCAACTAAATTATCTTTATAAGTATAGTTGGTAGTAGAAGTTATTTTTCTATAAAAATTTGAGTTATCTAAATCATTTAAAGGCACTCCATCTAAGTATTGGGTCTCTGTTTGGGATTCCAAATTTAGTTTATTGATATAGGTATTATAAACCCCGATATACAAACCATCTAATGCACTTACACTTCTAACTCTTTTTGGGTATAGTCTTTGAAAAGTTACATTTGTCCAAAAAGAAGAAATGTCATATGAATAAGAATAATTATTCTCCTTTATTAATGAAAGATTGTCATCATATCTCTTAAAGTATCTTTTTTTAACTAAACTCCCGTTATATATATCATTATTCTCTTTACTAGCTAATGTCGAAGAACCAAAGAGGTTAATGTTATTAGAAGAAAACAAACCTATTCCATTACTTGGTCTTCTATTAGTGTATTCGTTTTCAACACCACCTTTTTCAAAATTATCTCCACCATAACTTATAGTAACATTTTCATAATAGAAAGCACCAAATTCATGAAAAATGGAGTTAATAGATTCAGATTTCAAGTGAACTTGAAAGCCAGGAACTTCTTCTAATACAATAAAGCACCCAAATAGATCACAACTTTCTTTTGGGAAGAAAAAATAAGATTCATTTGATGATATAAAACCATTAGATACTTCAAATTCTAAAGGCGCAAAGGGTATAAAATCTAAATTATTGAATTCATTTATTTTGTTATAATAATATCTTCTAATAATAGGATTTCCACCGATTGGATTGTCGATCACTCTTTTAACTCTAACTCCAGTTAAATCATTAACGATAGAAATTCCATCAATATATTTATAATTTAGATTAACGTCAACTGGAGAAGAGTTAGAACCAAAAGGAACTTCTAACTCTAATTTTATCGAATATGAATGGTCTTTTAATAAATTAACAGTAAATTCTTTATTATAATTAAAAACGCCATACTCTAAATAAAATGAATAAGTTTGAGTAGGGTCAAGAGTTGACTCATCCTTAACTCTCAAGTGAACTCTATAATGATTGTTTAAAGGCCCTTGCGCAATAGCGTTAATTTTAAAAAGAACATCTTGATTTTCATACGGATAACTCGCATTAAACTCACTCCCAATAAAATAAGAACCAATCAACTTTGTTTCTGGTATAGGATAATTATTTGGAAAAAGCTGCGAAGAATTATTATAAACTGTTAATGACTGTTCATTATAGTTGTATCTTTTAAACTGAGTACCTTCATATTCAAAAAATGTATTTCCTCCAGTAGGATAAGTAATTTTAGCAAGACTACCTTTTACGGCATAAGAAAAATCAGATTCTCTATTAGCTAAAATTAAAGGAACATTTTGAAAGTAAGGATTAGTATTTTTAGGTAAATTACTGCTATTTGATTTTCCATTATAATAGCCTAGATTGTCCTTGCTATAAGAAAGCCTAACAGGTAAATCATTAATATCATTATACTCTAAAGAATAATCGTTTAATTTTTGATTATTATCATTAAAAAATTCAACCTTATTTAAAAAGAACCTTGTTGAGTTTTCTAAAGTGTTTTTTGAAATATATGATAAATCAATAACTTTAAAATCTGAATCATTATTTAATTGATCTTTTTCTACAATTTCTATTCTATTTAACACTCTATTAAAATGATCATTTACATAAGGTGTGGATTGAAAATGAATTTCATGAGCAGTCCTATTAGAAGATATTTTTGACAAATATTTACCATTATAAATGTGATTTTTTATAGTGTTTGAGGAATAAGAAAATGTATCATCCTCTGTCTGAATTTTATTAATAGTTAATGTTTCTGCTTTTGAAGTTTCAATACTATAAGAAGTAGCTTCAGTTCCATAAGTTAGAGATATAATATCTCCTTTTGGATGTAATATTTGATAGAGATAGTAAGCAGTAGTTACTTTATCACTAGCACTTCCTCCTGAACCAAAAAGCCTGGACTGCTCTGCCCCTCCAATTCCTCCAAAATAATATTTTATTCCATTTTCATCTGTGATTGTTATTATTTGTTCAAAATTATTCTGAACACCTCCAACAAATTCTATTACCAATTCTTTATCGTAGCTTGCCAATTCAGGTTCTAAATTATTATTAAGAAAAAAACTCCCACTATTTCCAGCAAAAGAAAAGTTAAATAAATCGACTTGTGTATCTTTTGTTTTCTTGTCTAGATTTAATAAAGTTAGCTCCCCGCCAGAAGTATTTGTAAAATTAGAAAGTTCGGCACCTGTATACATTTCTCTTAAACCATATTCATCAGGTTGATCTCTCACCACTCTCGTGATTACGCCTCCCGCTTTTAAGTTCCAGTTTATACCTGTCCAGCTAGATTGTTGATCCACTTTTATCCCTGCTCCCGAATATGATAAACTAATGGGTAGATTTAGATAATTTGTATTATAATTAAATACAGGTATTGTTTGCGATACGAGACCACTTGCATCATTAATTTCTGTATTACCATATTTAGTTAATTCAAATGCTGTTGGAGAAGGTGGTATAATATTCGGTAATTCTTGCCCATAAATAACAGAACAATAAAACAACAAAAACGCACTATATATGAATTTCTTCATAATATTTTTTTTTAAGAAATATGTAGAGCCACAAAAAGAATTCATCACAAAAATGTGAAACATCTTTAATTGAAAAGAGTTAAGTAATCATGGAAATCTAGCAATTCTTTTTTTTGATAAAAGTAGAAAAAACTTCAGTTCCTTTTCTCCCTGTTTTTAATGAAATTTATCCCTCCCTAGAAACAGGGAGACACCTCCCCAAAAACAAGGAGAAGAAAAACACTAAGTATCTGACTCTATTAAAGTTACTAAACATAGTATTATTCGTTTTTATTCAATGTTTTTAGGTTCTTAATTTTTTTAAACGGCAGATTTCGGAAATCATCCAGTTAAAAGTGACTAAGAAATCACTGTGCTTAATTTAAACATTGGTAAATACATTGCAATTAAAATAGTGGCAACGATGGCGCCTAAGATCAAAATGATAAAGGGCTCAATGGTGGCAGAAATCATTTTAGATTTGTGTTCAATTTCTTGATTGTATTGTGTCGTTAATCTTTTAAAGATGGTTTCATTTTGGTTGGTTTCATCTGCTACTTTTATGAGCGATACCATCTTTCTATCAAATATTTTATACGCACTCATACTTTTATGTAAACTCATTCCTAGTAAAATATCATTCTCCACTTTTTCTAAGGCAATTTCTAAAGGATAATAGCCAATCATCTTTTTGGTAAGTTGAATTCCGTTTAACAAAGGAACTTTTGCTCCTGTTAATAACGTAATTGCCTGTGTAAATTGAGCTATTTTCACCTTTCGAATGAATTCACCAACAAATGGGATTTTAAGTAAGATACTTGTCGTTATTTTCTGATACCAAAGCTTCTTTTTCACGAGTTGTACAGAAACAAAGATCCCTAAAATAAGCATAAAGAACAACCACCAATAATCTTGAAATATATTTGATGCAGACATTATTTTTTTTGTAATCCAAGGGAGTTCTACTTTGTTTTGTCTAAAAATATCAGCAAACATGGGCACTACAAATTGCAACATAAAAAGAATCGCTAAAAAAGCAGTGAACAACACAACAATTGGATACGAAAGAGCACTTAAAATAATTCTTCGTTGGTCGTTTTTTCTTTTAAAGAAAACGCCTAATTCTTTCACTACTTGTAATAAAGTTCCTGTTTGTTCTCCTATCCGTATGGAATGATATTCATATTCGGTAAACTCTTTTTGATTCTTAATTGCATCAGACAAGTTCTTACCATTAATTAAATCTTGGATTAAATGATTCAAAAGACTTTTGTCACGCTCTTTTTTTTGTTCTTCAGCGATTAATGTTAACCCATCTTTTAACGTTAATCCTGCTTCTAATAAAACAGCTAGTTCTGTATAAAAACTTTCCTTTTTTTTATTAGAAAAAGAGTTTCCAAATGAGATTTCTTTTTTTAATATGTTGTCAATATCAAAAGAGGAGCTCTTTTGATTTTTAGAGGGTATATTCTTTAGTTTAAAAGCCATTTAATTATTTAAATAAAAAGAAGCATCTTTGGTTTGCTGGATAAACAATTGTCTATTTGTAAAATTACTTGATAAATTAATTTCTATTGCATCAATCGTTTTTTCTTTCACAAGACTTCCATCCAAAAATAGTTTTTTATTGTCAACCTCAATTTGAAAAGTATCTTTTTCTCTTGTAATAT
>JQIA01002363.1_pt1 | contig 10091 bp, 6 predicted proteins | sample 811431 | NCBI WGS metagenome assembly JQIA01 (sample SAMN02998118, study PRJNA258478) | marine sediment metagenome | biome: marine; feature: seafloor; material: sediment; isolation source: oil-polluted sediment collected from 3 locations (0.5 km, 0.7 km and 0.9 km)... | place: USA: Gulf of Mexico ... | reverse complement strand
CCCGGACATGAAAGAACACGGAACACCGACGGATGAGCCGATGAGTTTTGATCATGTTGCAATCGGCGTTGAAAGTGATCAGGACCTTGAAGACCTCAGGACAAAATTGACGGATGCCGGCTACTGGGTTTCAAAGATTACCGACCACGGTTTTATTCATTCAATCTATTCCTATGATCCGAACAATATTCCTATTGAATTTTGTGCGGATGTCAAGGGATTTGATATCAGAAAAAAGCCATTGATCAATGATAAAAATTTAAGTGATTTGGTAAAAAAATGACCGGCAACTATTCAAAATTTACAACGCTTCTGTTCTCTTTGCCTGATAAAGAGTCGCTCTCCGGCATGTACCCGGCATCGACGTTTTCATAGCTGGTGTCGGGCGTGTATTCAGGCACAATTACTTTTATGCGTGCCCGGATATCTGAGGGGTTCTGATCTTTTGCTGCTGCGATTAAGGCATGAACATTTTTATACAAAAACACTCTGTCCATGACAAAACTTTTAAGAATCATTATTTTATCATGGTCTGTTTTAATAGTTCGCTCACCGCTGATAATTAGCTCTTCATGCAGCTTTTCACCAGGCCTCAGCCCGGTAAACACAATTTCCAGATCCTTACCGACTTCAAATCCGGACTGTCGTATCAGGTCCACTGCCATCGATAAAATATTAACCGGCTCACCCATATCAAGAATATAGATCTCACCGCCCTTCGTCATTGAACCGGCCTGAAGTATCAGCTGACAGGCTTCACGTGTCGTCATAAAAAAACGAGTCACATCAGGATGTGTAACGGTGACCGGGCCCCCATCAGCTATCTGCTTCTGAAAAAGGGGAATGACACTACCTGAGCTACCGATAACATTACCAAACCGAACAGTCATAAATTTTGTTGAAAGTAATTCATCCGTATTCTGATTCTGAACAATCATCTCAGCGATTCTTTTTGATGCCCCCATGACATTGGTGGGGCAAACGGCTTTATCTGTTGAGACAAGAACAAATCGATCGGCATTAAATTTTTTTGAGGTTTTAACAAGATTAATGGTCCCCGCAATATTATTCCTGACTGCTTTCCAGGGATGACTTTCAAGAATCGGTACATGTTTGTATGCTGCTGCATGGAAAACAATCGCCGGTTCATACCGGCGAAAAATATCCTCAAGTTGTTTACGGCTTTGGATATCTGCCAGCTGAGGTACAATTTTGACATGGCCGAATTGTTTTTTAAGCGCTATGTCAATTTCATAAAGATGAGACTCTGCACGTTCAAGAAGAACAATCATCTTCGGCGAGAAACTGCCTATCTGGAAACAGAGTTCAGAACCGATCGAGCCTCCGGCACCGGTAACAAGAACAACCCTGTTTTTAATATAACTACCAATGTCTTTCCTGTTCAGGTTCACCTGTGAACGGCCCAATAATGCGGACGGGTCAATATCTTTAATCCTATGGATGCCCCCTTTTTTATTGAACGACGGAAACAAATAGTAATATACGAGAAATTTACAAATCATAAATGGCAAAAAAAGATTGTTGATAACCACAAATTTGAATTGAGTCGCATCCCCCCTGGCCCCCGGTGAAGCAAGATAATAAATGAAAATTAAGAGGATCAACAAATCAGCAGATGCGGCAATCAGGTAATTTTTTAATATATTCTTTTTCATATGCCCTTTTTAAAGATCAAATTGGTGAAACAATTAATAAATAATGGGCAAAACTTATTTTGTACACTGTCCATTGTCAAACATACTGGCGGCATTTACCGGTAATAATCGGTCAAAATAAGGCATTTCAAACGTTTTTCATCAATTCCTGTTAAGATATCCGCAAATAAAATTTGACAAATTCGGGTTCTTTTGATTTTTACGGTATAGAGACGTCTCATAGTATTTGGGTAATAACTTATTTAAATGAAGGTTTCACACATGTCCAATAGCGGTAAAGTACTCGTCGTAGATGATGAACCCGATTTTACTGAATTTCTCGAATGGCAGTTGAAAAAAAACAATTACAGGGTTATGACAGCCAATTCCGGTGAAACAGGCTACAATCTGATTGCCTCTCATATATTCGATGTTTTAATTGCCGATATAAGAATGCCCGGAATGAGTGGCATAGAACTGATTGAAAAAGCATTGAAAAGGCAACCCGATCTTCAGTGCATTGTTATAACCGGCCATGGCGATATTGATACCGCAATTGAAGCAATGCGTGCAGGCGCAGTAAATTATCTCCGAAAACCGGCCGGTATAGACGAGATACAGATTGCTATTGTCAAAGCGATGGAAAAACTCAGACTGATTATTGAGAACAGAGAGAAGAATATTGAACTCCAAAATGCAAACAGAGAACTTAAAGAAATACGTAAAGAGCTTGAACTTGCTTTAAACAATGAGACCGCCAACCGGTTTGAGGCTGAAAAAGAGATCGACAGACTTAAACTCAGAAATGCAACCGTAGAACTTTTGCATCTGTCATTACGATGCTGGAAAAACATTACAAAAAAATCAAAATTTGATTTTGCAGAAGAGAGCCGACTCTGGTCTGCAGTCGTTGACAGCAACGGCACATACCGAACGCGCACCCTTGACAAATACTTAAAAACCAGCACTCTGCCCCAAAACCCCAGATTTAATGATGTTCTCGACAGCGCCTACTTCACATTATCGACATGCAGCCCTGACAATGAAATCAGAAAAGATATTGAATCCAGAATCACCAGCCTCGAACAGATGCTGAACAATTCTGTATAAAACCTGAAATTTCAGCCCCTCTCTTTTACCGTTTTTGACCGTCTTCGCCCACTACAGACCGTTAGATGTTTTGACTTATGCCTGGCTGCTCGCCTATACTTTTTATTAACGGTAAATGATTTTTATGAGAATTATGATGCTCTCGTAAAAAGCCTATAGATGGCTAAGGAAAAGGGCCCATATACAATTATAATTCAGGAGATTCTATGCTACGCAAAAAAACCAACACCACCCTGCTGCTCCTTCTTACAATCCTGCTTGTCTTCATAAATGCCTGTGGTAACGGCAATATAAATAAAGACTATGATATTGACAGCATAGTCGGCCAGACAGAGTTCATCTCAGAGGGCCTCTCAGGTGCTTATTCTATGGACGGTTTAGAGACTGCCGATGCAGCAACGGGTCAGGTATCAGAAGTAACCAGGGAAATTACTGAGGCAGATATTGTTAAAATATCAGGAAGCAGTATTTACATTCTGAACAGACACAAAGGACTGATTATCTGTAATATTGCAACCCCTTCTCAGCCATATATATCAGGTGTTTTGCCATTGTCCGGAATACCTGTTGAAATGTACATCCGTAATAACACCGCTTTAATATTAACAAACACCGGCGGCCAGGGGAATTGCAGCATCGGCACTATGGAGATGACTACTGAGAGCCTTTCTTCTTCCCGCTTATATCTGGTTGATATTGCTAATACCGCTGTTCCTGAAATAATTGAATCAAAACAGCTTCCGGGAATAATCACTGAAAGCCGTATTGTCGGCTCAGTTTTATATACCGTAACGACCGCCGGACTGCACACGCCTGAAAACGGCTACACGGCTGACACCTTTATCAACAGCTTCTATATTGAAAACTATAATACACTCACAGCTATTGATAAGAAATCATTTGAAAACGGAACAAACTACATTCACGTAACAGATTCAGCCATTTTTTCGGTCAAAAACCAATGGGATAAGACCCCGTCTTCTCATATCAGGTATATCGATATTTCTGATCCCGGCGGAAAGATTATAGTCAGGGGAGATATTGCGTTAAGAGGCCAGGTATATGACAAATTTAAACTCGATGCTTTCAACGGCAATTTAAGAGTTTGCACCTTCGATCAGAATAAAAGAGAAAGTGTTCTACACATAATATCGCTTGATAACCCGGAAATGCCTGTTCTTACCAGCACCCTTATTGTTGGGCAGGGCGAGCGACTATATGCCACCCGGTTTGACGGCGAAACGGCTTATCTTGTAACATTCCGGAGAATTGATCCCTTATGGGTAATCAACCTATCTAACCCTGAAAAACCTGTTATAGCAGGAGAACTTGAAGTCCCGGGCTGGTCGGTTCATATCGAAGTCAGGAATAAACGCCTGATCGCCTTAGGTGTTGATAACACTGCACAGGGAAATAAAGTTGCTGTCTCCTACTTTAATGTAGAAAATCCTTCCAGCCCGCAATTAATTAACAGGCTTTCTTTTGGGGAAGATAACGGCTGGAGTTACTCAAACGGTTATTACGATGATAAAGCTTTTAAAATTATTGATGCATTGGGACTAATCCTTCTCCCATATTCGTCAACTGTCAATAATGAGGGACAGTATTTTAGAGAGAACAGACTTCAACTTATCAGTTTTACTGACAATGACATAAAAGCCCGTGGCGCAATAACCCAAAACGGTTCTGTACTCAGAAGCGGTGTCTATGAAAACAGCCTTTTTGCAGTATCAAATGATGAACTCAATGTCATTGATGCATCTGACCCGGACAATCCGTCTCTCCTTGCAAACCTGACTCTTTCACAAAATGTTAGAAAGATCATCAGACTCACAGACGATCATGCTGTCCTTGCAGTCGATAAATCCAACGGCACCACGGTTCTTCAAAGTATCGCACTGGCAGCCCCTGACATTCCCTTATGCAGTGAACTCAATATCGGCTCAGATGTGTCAGAAATTATTTCAGAAAATAATATGTTATACGTTGTTTCTAATTCAGGCTACGAAACGTATTTAGAAACAAATACTGCAGCCTCTCTGGTCACAGCCTATGATTTTTCCGTTGTTGATTCTCCTCAGAGAAAAGGAAGCATCAACGTTAGCGGCAATTACTTTACTGAATTCAGCAGTAATCAGGGTAAATCGTTATTTTACAATTCAAACAAAATTTTCAGAATTAATGAACATGTTTATCTCTTTGCAGATACGACAATGCCGTACATATACTGTGAAACACCTGAAGATGCGGGGATTACAAAGATTGCTGGCGGAAAAGAAGTGCCTTCGTCAAAACTCACTCTAATCGATTTTACGAATCCGGATACACCGACATGTCTCTCCGAATACTCAATAGACAATAACAGTTACGGCGGTTTTATAACTAAAGGGATTTATAATTATTCCTACGCTTTCTCGTCTCAGTCTTCCGGTGCTTCTGACTCTGTAACAAAGTTTTATCTGGGCAGGGTAAATATTAATAACCCTGCAATCCCAACAACTTTAAAAGCGGTTAATATTCCCGGGATAGCTGTCCATTCTGATGCATCGGGTGAAATTCTGTTTACGGTGAACGCACGGCGCAATGACAGCAACAATACATATTTCACAATTAATTCCATCCGGATGAAAAATAATCTTGCCACAGGTATCAACTCTGTTTTAATAGATTCACATCCGACGGATTACATAGCAGTTGCTGATCGGGTATATTTAATGCCGGGCTGGTATTATGAGTATGATGATCAAATGGGAGCGGTTGTGGTCGCTGATACCGGTAACCCTGAGAAAATACAAACACAGGGGATTACGATTAATACTGATCGCTGTTATACAAACCTTTACTGGGCAGATCAGCATAATCTTATTACCGACAGTTACGGCAGCCTGAATATCTTTGATGCAACAGATCCGTCCGATATCAACTGGCGCAGAGAAATTGAAGTTAACGATTATTTACGGAGTATATCAGGATCTGCCCCGGAAGTTATAGCAGCACTTGGCTATGATGGCATTAGTATTATCGGGCTGATACCAGATTAAAAGAATGACTATTAATAAATCAGCAATAAATTTACGGAAAAATGTCAAAGAATACTTAAGAAACCATTACTGCGTCTGTCTCGTTATTCTGATTGCTCTCGTTCTGCCCGTACAGACATTAGTTGCCGGGACGATTAAAGATGAGAATAACGAAACAGTCTTAACTGATCAGTCGGACGTATTGTTTCTTAAAGAATTAAATAATAAAATACAGGCAATTGAAACATCTGTTTCTGAATCAAGACTAAATGCAGACCATTTACCTGGTATTATTTCCGTATATTATGGAAACGATTTAAAAAAAATTGGCGTACGGACGGTTGGTGAAGCTATGACCTGTGTCCCGGGCGTAAACTTTGCTGTACAGGGAAGCGTAAACTGGAAAACAGTTGTCAGAGGACTTCCGGAAACCTTTGCCACGGGGCATGTTAAAATTCTTTTAAATGGCAATCCGCTAATTACCGTGACAGGAATGGATCTTTTACCCAACATGCCGATAGATATGGTAGATCGGTTAGAGATAATTCGGGGCCCGGCTTCGACAATTTATGGCGAATATGCCTTTTCAGGTGTGGTTAATGTCATCACTCACTCTAAAGAAAAGTCCCTGTATGCAGAAACCGGAAGCTACGATTCCTACGGTTTCGGAACAAATTTCTATAAGGCCTCCCCGAAGCAGGATGTATCCCTGAGTATAAACTGCAGCCTGCAAAGTACCAAAAGAGGATATCTGGATACCGGAGAGACTGAGACAACTGTAAACGACTCCGAAATGAATGACGTAGTATCTCCTGACGATACTGATTCAGGGTTTGAAACACCTGCTGATGATGAAGTACCGGAATCTTTAATACTCAGATCAAAAAAATCTGAAAAACGAAAGGATCTTATTACACTTATAAGTGACGTCAGGTTAGGATCAACCCATATTAACGGATACTATATTGAAAACAGGCAAGGCTCTTTTTATTCCGCATATCAGGAGGGCGTCTTTCTTAATCATAATATCACTCTACCAAAAGAACTGACTGTGAAGATCAGGACCGGTTGGCAGAAACAGGGATCGGATGAGGATTATTCAAGCGTTTTCAACAGCACCTCATACTCTAACGACCCTGTATTGATGAAAACATATGCTGCTGAAAAATATCAGGGCAGTATTGATTTTATATGGGAAGTACCGGACAAAAACTTATTTACTATAGGCCTGTTTTCATCATATGCAGATCCCGTAGCATTTAGAATAACGTCCCGGAATAACAGCCAGTCAATAAAATCTGATAAAAGAATTATCAATAGCTTATTGTGTCAGGACACATTCTCTTTCACTGATAAACTGTCGATGACATTTGGGTTGCGGTATGATCACTATGACAATCTTGAAAATGCCTTATCACCAAGATGGTCTGCCATATACAGATTCAACAGCAGCAAACGCCCCGCGTCAGCCCATATCATCAAACTCCAGTACGCAAGAGCATTTAAACCACCGACTTTTTTTGATATGACAGAGACTGACGGCGCTGACGTTACCATGAGTAATAATCTCCGGTTTGAAACAAATGATACATGTGAAGTTGCCTATATCTTCAACAGTATACATTCGGTTTATAAACTTACAGGCTTTTACTCTTATCTTCGCCTCAGAGATGATGACATATCAACCAATACGCCAAATGATAGCAAAGCCCTTTATGGTGCTGAAGCCGAAGTAAAAAAAGAATTACTTGCCGAACTGCTGGAATTAGATGCCAATTGTTCCTATGCATACACCCACGATAAAAATACAGGGGAACAAATACCAGACTCTGTCAACTGGCTTGCCAATGCCGGTATTGTATGGACACCCACCACCAGCGTATCTCTTTCAATCAGATATAGATACGCTGGTAAAAGAAATGTTAGTGATCTTTCATCTGGGTCCGGGCCAATCCACTCTACTGACTTAACTGCCGTAATACGACCATGGGAAAACAATTTTTCACTGAGTTGTGGTGCCAAAAACCTCTTTAATGAAGATGTGAGATACCCCTCTCATCTTGACCAGGACCATGTCGCCGGTAATGCAGTTATTGCTTATCCTGATGACTATCAGCGCCCTGAACGCTGGTTCTGGGTAAAGGCGGCATATGAGTTTTAAAGCATATTTCATACGCCACCTTATCGCATGCCTTATTCTTCTGGGGGGGATGATCACGTTCCCAAGCATGTCTTATGCAGATGAACTTAAAGAGATAAGAATAAGAGCTGGCCTAGAGTTATTTACGTCAATTCTCGCTGCTGACCAGCAGCTAACCACAAAGAAAGATTTTAATAATACCTTAAATATAGTGATTATACACCGTAATAATAAACGACTGGCAGAGAAGATGGCTGTTGTTTTAATGAAACAAAAAACCATACGCGGAACTAAAATCAATATCTATACTGCCCCTTTAAAAAAACTAAATACGTTTAAAGGCAAAAAAATTGCCGGGATATTTATTACCCAGCGGCTGCAGGACGATCTTGGTAAAATAATTCAATTGGGAAAAGAAAAAAGAGCAATTGCATTCTCTCCCTTCCCTGATGATGTTGAAAACGGCGTTTCGTCAGGGTTTATAATTACTGATGTTATCAGCCCGTACCTGAATCTGAAATCACTGAGAGATGCATCAATAAACATCAATCCTTATTTTTTAAAAGTGGCGGAATTGTATGAAAACTAATCATGGAGGAACCGGCTCATTTAACTTTCATAAAAAAATTACCGGTATTTTTATCTTTATGGTTCTGTGTATGACAGCAGTGGTCACACTATACTGGCACTTTGTTCTTGATCCACAGCTGGCCCTTAAAGCAGACACGACTGCAAGATCTGTTGTACGGGCAAATATTTCTCAGATTGCCGAAATACTGGAAAATATTAATACACTCAATAGAGACGGGCAAATTGACAAAATTAATACAATTTTAGGTAATACCCTGCTCCTTAAAGATTCTGAATCCGGAGCAGCGTATATTACCGGAATTGAGATCTGTGTAATTACTGATACCAACTCCCTTAAAGACCTTTTACCTGCAGCCGGATTTGGAAAACCATTAAAAAAATCACCTGATGTTAACGAGCTGCCCCTTTTTGCATTACAGAGTAAAGAACTGTTGGCAATCATCAGATATGAAACAGGTGAACCCTACATCCGATTATATTTAAACAGAATCAAATTATCGTTCTATGGCTTATCCGGTATAAGTCTCTTTATATTACTTAGTGCATGGCTGTTAGTCGCCTTTCTGATGAAAAAAGTCAAAAAAACAGAAGTGGAGCTGTTAGAAAAACAGGCGCAGGTTATTCATGCCGGAAGACTTACAGCTATGGGTGAAATGGCAACCGGAATAGCCCATGAACTTAACCAGCCACTTGCAATTATCAAGTTAGCGGCTGACGGCCTGAACAATTACTTTAACTATCATTCGGGTGATGCCATCATGGAAAAGCATGCATCAGAAAAAATATCGTCCCAGGTTGACAGGGCCGCTACGATTATCAATAATATGAGATCTTTTGCCAGAACCGGAAATAACAGACTTGAATACGCCAACATTAAAGAACCGGTATTGAAGGCGCTTTCATTTTTCAGGGAGCAGTTCAGAGTCCATGAAATCAACATCCTTGAGAATATTCCTGATGATGAATTAAATGTGATGCTCAACCCTCAGCGTTTTGAACAGGTCGTTGTAAACCTTCTTACAAATGCACGTTATGCCCTGGAACAAAAGGAGCAAATACTTGAAAAAAAATATAACAAAAAAATCACTGTAAACCTGACACGCAAAAGTGAAAATAACAGGAGCAGCATCATTTTTGAAATAAGGGATAACGGCATAGGTATGACGTCATCTGAAAAAGCCCGTTGCCTTGAACCCTTTTTTACAACCAGAAAAGTTGGCGACGGAACAGGCCTCGGTCTTTCCATTGTTCATACAATACTCAGGGAACACAATATGGAAATTAATATTGATAGTACCAGAGAGGTTGGGTCCTGTTTTATAATTACAATGTCTGGTCAGGGGGGGTAATCATTAATGTTTCGTAGAGGTAATCACCTCTTATCGGTAAGTTTTTATTGTTGGTGACTCTGTTTATAAACGATTGATAAAAACCAAATGCTGAGTTTATTCTATAATTTTTGATATTTCAATTAGACAAATATCATGTTTACAGAAATACTGTGACTATGATATTATATACAAATATCTGATTTTAAAAGTATATATTTAGCATTGTTTTTTTGTATAGCCACTG